>FTKD01001486.1_pt1 | contig 233826 bp, 216 predicted proteins | sample 1658191 | NCBI WGS metagenome assembly FTKD01 (sample SAMEA3914808, study PRJEB12502) | metagenome | biome: forest; material: soil | place: Canada | collected 2011-08-03 | depth 0.3 m
AGCGCCTTGTCCTTCACGCGGGCGATGAAGTCGCGCACGACGGGCAGCGCGACGTCGGCTTCCAGCAGGGCCATGCGCACTTCGCGCAGCATGTCCTGGACGTTGGATTCGGTGATGCGGGCCTGGCCGCGCATCGTCTTGACGAGGCGTGACAGGCGGTCGGTGAGGGTGGAGGCCATGTGATGAGCGCGTCGCGCCCCGGTAAACTGCAGGGATGATTCTATCGTCCGCCCCTGTCCATGCGCTCGCCTGGGCCGCAGTCTGCGCCTATGCGCTGTCGGCCGTCGGCCGTCCCGCGTGGGGTGCGCGGGCGCAGGTGCTGGCGCTGGTGCTGCACGGCCTGTGGGCGGTGGCCACCTTCGTGGGCGAGGCCGAGGCGGGCCAGGGCATCCGCTGGGGCTTCGCGCCTGTGCTGTCGCTCACCGCGTGGCTCGTGCTGGCCGTGCATTTCACCGAGACGCGGCTCGTGCCCATCTCGGGGCTGCGCCGCATCTTCGCGCTCATCGGCGCGGCCAGCGTGTTGCTGGCGCTCGCGTTCCCGGGCGACGTCGTGATCGTGGCCACCTCGGTCTACGCGCCGCTGCACTGGACGCTGGGCATCGCCGCGTACGCGCTGTTCGGCGTGGCCGTGGTGCACGCCGCGATGCTGGACGCGGCGGAACGCCAGATGCGCCAGAAGGACGGCGCCGGCCTGCTGGGCATGCCGCTGCTGTCGCTGGAGCGGCTCACGTTCCTGTTCGTCGAGGCCGGCTTCGTGGTGTTGACGCTGGCCATCGTCATCGGCCTGGCGACGGTGGTGCACTGGCGCTGGGCCGACCACAAGACGGTGCTGTCGCTGGCCAGCTGGGCCACGTTCGCGGCGCTCATCGTGGGACGCCGCACGCGCGGCTGGCGCGGCCGCCAGGCCACGCGCTGGGTCTACGCCGGCGCCGTGCTGATGCTGCTGGCCTACGCGGGCTCGCGCTTCGTGTTCGAGGTGGTGCTGCAGCGCGCGCCCACCGGATTGGGAAGCTGATCGATGATCTTTCGCTTGCTGCTGTGGGTGGCGCTGGGCGTCGTCGCATGGTTGATGCTGCGGCCGAAGCAGCGCGTCGCGCCGCCGCGCTCGCAGGCGAGGTACGGCGCGCCGGCCCCGGCGCCCGAGGCGATGGTCGACTGCGCACGCTGCGGCCTGCACTTTCCCGCGTCGGAGGCTGTCCGCGACGGCGCGCGCCTGTACTGCTGCACCGCGCATCGCGACGCGGGGCCGCGTGAATAGGCGCGGAGCCGTCCATGTGGGGTAGCCGCCAGCGCAAGGCGGCCCGCGCGGCCAGGTCGCGCGAGGGCGCGAACGCGGGCTTGCCCGAGGAGTCGTGGTTCAGCGCGCTGGAAGGCTCGCTCGACCAGCCTCCGGCCGCCGGCGGCCGCTGGAGCGTGCCCAACCCGGTGCTGCGGCCGCTGGCCGGCCATGCGCTGCGGCGCATCTTCGGCACCTATGTGGCAGCGCGCGCGGCGCTCGGGGTGGCGCTCGTGCTGGCCATCGCCTTGATGGGCGCGGCCACCAACCACTACTTCATCAGCGCGCCGCTGATCCTGTGCGGCGCCTACGTGGTGGAGGCCGCGATCTGGTGGCTCACCGACCAGCTGCGCGTGTTCCGGGCGCCGCAGTCCGCGCGCTGGCAGTGGTGGATGACGATCGGCGTCGACCTGCTGTGCTTCGGCGCCATCCACTGGATCGATCCCACCTCCAGCCTGAACTTCACCGCGCTGCTGGTGCTGCCGGTGCTGATGGCCGGCATCCTCACGCCGCGGCTGCCCGCGCTGGCGACCGCCGCCGGCGTCGCGCTGATGCTGCTGGGTGCGGCCGCGCGCGTCGCCGGCTCCGTGCCCGACTCGGCGGCGCTGATGTCGCAGGCCGGCCTCAGCGGCATCGGCCTGTTCGTGGTGGCGCTGCTGGCGGGCGAGCTGTCGATGCGCCTCGCGCACGAGGAACGCACGGCGCGCGACAGCCGCGAACGCGCGCGCCAGCAGGCCCAGCTGAGCCGGCTGGTCATCGAGGACATGGCCGATGGCGTGATCGTGATCGACCGCCAGCTGCGCGTGCGCGCCGCCAATCCGTCGGCGCGCCGGCTGCTGGTGGCGCAGGCCTCGCGCTGCCCGCCGCCGCCGTTCTCGCTGCGGCTGCATCCGGGCTGGCTGGTGCTGGCCGACGCGGTGGAGCACGCGTTCGGCGCCGGCAACTGGCCGCCCGCGCCGGTGGACCTCAACATCCAGCTGGAGGACGCCACGCGCCGCGCGCTGCACATCCGCGGGCGCTTCACGCGCAGCCGCTCCGACGGCAACGACACCGCGCCGGCCGACGAGCCGCTGTGCGTGCTGTTCATCGAGGAGCTGCGCGCGGTGCAGGCGCGCCTGCGCCAGGAGCGGCTGGCGGCGATGGGCCGCATCTCTGCCGGCGTGGCGCACGAGATCCGCAATCCGCTGGCCGCGATCTCGCAGGCCAACGCGCTGCTGGAGGAGGACGAGCTGCGGCCCGACCAGCGCCGGCTGATCCGCATCATGACCGACAACATCGAGCGCCTGCGCCGCATCGTCGACGACGTGATGGAGGCGGCGCCGGGGTCGCTGTCGCCGTCGCGCACGCTGGACGTCACCGCCGAGATCGCCAGCATCTGCAGCGAGTGGGCGCGCACCGTGGGCCTGACGCTGGGCAGCGCGAGCCGGCTGCAGGTGCTGCTGCCGTCCGCCCCGGTGGGCGTGGTATTCGACTCCGACCACCTGCGCCGCGTGCTGGTGAACCTGCTGGACAACGCGATCCGCCACGCCAGCTCCGCGCCCGGCGGCGTGCGCATCGAGCTCGAGCAGAGCGAGGACGGCGCCTGGGCGCGGCTGTCGGTGGCCAGCGACGGCGAGCCGATCCCGCAGGACGTGGAGCCCTACCTGTTCGAGCCCTTCCATTCGACGCGCAGCCGCGGGACGGGCCTCGGGTTGTACATTTGCAGGGAGCTCTGCGAGCGCCACGGCGCCCGGATCGACTTCCGGCGCCACGACGATCGCCATTGCAACGTGTTCGAGGTGATGATGCCGCGTGAATCGCTGACCTCGGTCGAGGGCAGGCTGGTCCTATGACGACGACGGTGAATGCCGGCCACGCCGGATCCTCCGGTTCGGCCGCCGTGCATGCCAGCAGCGTGCTCGTCGTCGACGACGAGCCCGACCTGCTCACGCTCTACGAACTCACGCTGCTGCGCGAGGGCCTGGAGGTGGAGACCGCGTCCACCGTCGCCCAGGCCCGCGAGATCCTGCAGACGCGGGTGTTCCGCGCCGTCATCAGCGACATGCGCCTGCCCGACGGCAGCGGCCTCGACCTGTTGCGCTGGCTGGAGGACAGCGGCCGCCCCGAGAAGGTGATCGTGGTCACGGCCTACGGCTCGCCCGAGAACGCGGTCACCGCGCTCAAGGCCGGCGCGTTCGACTACCTCACCAAGCCGGTGGATCTGCGCCAGTTCCGCGCCGTGGTGGCCTCGGCGATGGGGCGCACGCGCGCCACGCCGCCGCCGCCCGCCGACGCCGCGCCGGCCGACCTGCGCGGCGATCCGCTGCGCCGCCTGGTGGGCGCCTCCGACGCGATGACGCACGTGCGCGGCCTGGTCGAGAAGGTGGCGCGCAGCATGGCGCCCGTGCTGGTGCAGGGCGAGTCGGGCACCGGCAAGGAACTGGTGGCGCGTGCCATCCACGATGTGAGCGCGCGCGCCGGTCAACCCTTCGTGGCGGTGAACTGCGGCGCGATTCCCGAGACGCTGCTCGAGTCGGAATTCTTCGGCGTGCGCAAGGGCGCGTTCACCGGCGCGAACGCCGACCGCGACGGCTTCTTCCAGGCGGCCAACGGCGGCACGCTGTTCCTCGACGAGATCGGCGACCTGCCGTTCGCGATGCAGTCCAAGCTGCTGCGTGCGATCCAGGAGCGGGCGGTGCGGGCGATCGGCGCCACCACCGAGCAGACGCTGAACGTGCGCATCGTCAGCGCCACGCACAAGGACCTCGCCGCCGAGGTGCAGGCCGGGCGCTTCCGCCAGGACCTGTTCTACCGGCTCAACGTGATCGACATCAAGGTGCCGCCGCTGCGCGATCGCCTGGTCGACCTGCCGGCCATCGCCGACGCGCTGCTGGCGCGCCTCGCGCGCGAGGCCGGCGTGACGCCGTCGCCGCGGCTCGCGTCCGACGCGCGCGCGCTGCTCGCGCGCTACGCGTTCCCGGGCAACGTGCGCGAGCTCGAGAACCTGCTCCACCGCGCCGTGGCGCTCAGCGACGGCGAGATGATCCGTCCGCACGACCTGGCGCTGCCCGAGGCGCTGCTGGCCGGCGCGCCGGTCGATCCCGACGCGTCGACGATCGCGGCCGTGGTCGTCGACCATGCCGGCGCGGGCCTGACGTTGGCCGAGGCCATGGGCGCGGCCGCGCGGGCAGGCCACGAAGTGGCGCCGCCGGCCGCCCAGGAGCCGGTGCCCGACGACCTGGTGCGCTACCTCGATGAGGTGGAGCGCACGATCCTCGTGCGCGCGCTGGAGCGCCAGAACTTCAACCGCACGGCCGCCGGCGCCAGCCTCGGGCTGTCGCTGCGCCAGATGCGCTACCGGATGGCGCGGCTCGGCATCACCGAGTCCGAGTCCTCGGAACCCTGATGAGCGCCGCCCGGCCGCCAGCAGGCGCTCGCACCGCAGCCGATAGGCGGAGGGTAGCCTTGTGAGCGCCGCCCGGCCGCCCGAAGGCGCTCGCACCGCAGCCGATAGGCGGAGGGTAGCCTTGTGACCGCCGAGTGGGACGACGGCTGGTGGCGCGACGCGACGCGCGTGCCGTCGCCCAACTTCTCCACGCGGCCCGCCGGGGCGCGCGTGGACACCGTGGTGCTGCACTCCATCAGCCTGCCGCCCGGCGAGTACGGTGGCGACGGCATCCGGCGGCTGTTCACCAACACGCTCGACTGGTCGGCCCACCCCTATTTCGAGACCATCCGCGGCCTCGAGGTCTCGGCGCACTTCGTGGTGCGGCGCGATGGGTCGGTGCTGCAGTTCGTGTCCGTCGCCGACCGCGCGTGGCATGCCGGCCGCTCGGCATGGGACGGCCGCGAGGCGGCCAACGACTGGTCGATCGGCGTCGAGCTGGAAGGTCTCGAGGGCGACACCTTCGAGCCCGTGCAGTACGCGGCGCTCGAGCGGCTGCTGCCGGCCATCGACCGCGTCCACGCCGTTCGCCACGTCGTCGGGCACGAGCACGTGGCGCCCGGCCGCAAGATCGATCCGGGGCCCGGCTTCGACTGGCGCGAACTCGCGGCGCGGCTGCACTGGGACGCGGACCGCATCCCGCCCGCGGGGGCGCGCGGGGCCTGAAGCCGGAGCGCCGGAACACGGCGGCATGCGGCCCCTTCGCGCACGATGCGGCGCGGCGCGAGCGGCCATGCGGGTTCGCCCGGAACGAGCGCGCAACGGCGCGGGTTGGCGGCGTATCGCCGTGCCGAATGCGTCGAAATCGGCGTTCGAAAGGCCTGTCATCAAGATTTCTTGAATCCCTGTGTGGCACTACGGGTAGTGCCTAGGCTGTTTTTTTTCACTAGCTATAGCGTTGTCTTGCCCTTACCTGCTAAAGTAAAACATCGGTCAACCGAAGCAATTCGCTCAATGACTACCCCTCACGACGCACTCCGCGCGGACCCTGCCGGCACTGGCCGGCCACCGCAGCAGCACGGAGTGTTTTCCTCGGCCTCGCCGAGCGGGTAGGCCCTCCACACGTCGTCGCGCACGCCTCGTTTCCAAGCGAGGTCGGCCGCGGCTTTGTGTGTCGGGTTTGAGAGTTCTGCACACGGTACGCACAAGTCATCCACAGGTTTTTCCGTTTTCAGATAAAGCAAGAAGGAGTCGCCATGCAGGGAATCGCATCCATCATCAACGAGACCGGAGTCACGGCGCGCGTCGCGCCCGCCCAGACGGTCGCCGGCACGCACTCCGCCTACCAGGGCTACCAGATCCTGCGCCGCAACGGCGCCGTGGTCTCGTTCGAGCCCAGCAAGATCGCCGTCGCGCTGATGAAGGCCTTCCTGGCCGTCCACGGCACGCAGGGCGCGGCCTCGGCCAGCGTGCGCGAGACCGTCGACGGCCTCACCGAGAGCGTGGTGCGCGCCCTGCTGCGCTCGCGCCCGGCCGGCGGCACGTTCCACATCGAGGACATCCAGGACCAGGTCGAACTGGGCCTGATGCGCGGCAGCCACCATGAGGTCGCGCGTGCCTACGTGCTGTACCGCGAGCGCCGCGCCCAGGATCGCCTGAAGTCCGGCCAGGTCGAGGTGAAGGTCGCCGAGCCCGAGCTGTTCGTCACCGACAAGGGCGAGCGCGTGCCCCTCGATGTCGCCCACCTGCATTCGCTGATCGTCGCCGCCTGTGCCGACCTGGGCCCCGACGTCACCGCCGAGCCGGTGTTCGCCGAGACCCGCCGCAACCTCTACGACGGCGTCCCGATGGACGAGGTCTACAAGGCCGCCATCCTGGCCTCGCGCACGCTGATCGAGAAGGAACCCGGCTACACGCGCGCCACCGCGCGCCTGCTGATGCACACGATCCGCCGCGAGATCCTGGGCGAGGAGGTGTCGCAGGAGCAGATGGCCGAGCGCTACGCCGAGTACTTCCCCAAGTTCATCAAGCGCGGCGTGAAGGCCGAGCTGCTCGACGAGAAGCTGCAGCAGTTCGACCTGGCCAGGCTGGGCGCCGCGCTGGACCACTCGCGCGACATGCAGTTCGACTACCTCGGCCTGCAGACCCTGTACGACCGCTACTTCCTGCACGACAACGATGAGCGCATCGAGCTGCCGCAGGCGTTCTTCATGCGCGTGGCCATGGGCCTGTCGCTGGGCGAGATCGACCGCGAGGCGCGCGCCATCGAGTTCTACAACGTGCTGTCGACGTTCGACTTCATGTCCAGCACGCCCACGCTGTTCAACTCGGGCACCCGCCGCTCGCAGCTGTCCAGCTGCTACCTGACCACCGTGGCCGACGACCTCGACGGCATCTATGAAGCGCTGAAGGAGAACGCGCTGCTGTCGAAGTTCGCCGGCGGCCTGGGCAACGACTGGACCAACGTCCGCGCGCTCGGCTCCTATATCAAGGGCACCAACGGCAAGAGCCAGGGCGTCGTGCCCTTCCTCAAGGTCGTCAACGACACGGCCGTGGCCGTCAACCAGGGCGGCAAGCGCAAGGGCGCGGTCTGCGCGTACCTGGAGACGTGGCACCTGGACATCGAGGAGTTCCTGGAACTGCGCAAGAACACCGGCGACGACCGCCGCCGCACCCACGACATGAACACGGCGAACTGGATTCCCGACCTGTTCATGCGCCGCGTGATGGAAGGCGGCGACTGGACGCTGTTCTCGCCGTCCACCTGCCCCGACCTGCACGACCTGGTGGGCCTGAAGTTCGAGGAGGCCTACACCGCCTACGAGGCCAAGGCCAACCGCGGCGAGCTCAAGCTGTTCAAGCGCGTGCAGGCCAAGGACCTGTGGCGCCGCATGCTGTCGATGCTGTTCGAGACCGGCCATCCCTGGATCACCTTCAAGGACGCCTGCAACGTGCGCTCGCCGCAGCAGCACGTGGGCGTGGTGCACTCGTCCAACCTGTGCACCGAGATCACGCTCAACACCAGCGACACCGAGATCGCGGTCTGCAACCTCGGCTCCGTCAACCTGGCCCAGCACCTGGTGGCCACGGCCGACGGCGCGATGGTGATCGACCACTCGAAGCTGCAGAAGACCGTGCGCACCGCGATGCGCATGCTCGACAACGTCATCGACATCAACTACTACGCGGTCAAGAAGGCGCGCGACTCCAACCTGCGCCATCGCCCGGTGGGCCTGGGCATCATGGGCTTCCAGGACTGCCTGTACCAACTTCGCACGCCGTACGCGAGCGAAGCTGCTGTCGAATTTGCCGATCGTTCGATGGAGGCGGTCTGCTACTACGCGTACTCGGCGTCCACCGAGCTCGCCGCCGAACGCGGCCGCTACTCGTCGTTCAAGGGCTCGCTGTGGGACAAGGGCATCCTGCCGTTCGACTCCATCGACCTGCTGGCCAGGAACCGCGGCGGCTACGTCGAGGTCGACCGTTCGTCGACGCTGGACTGGGACGCGCTGCGCGCCAAGATCGCCCAGCACGGCATGCGCAATTCCAACTGCGTGGCCATCGCCCCGACCGCGACGATCTCCAACATCATCGGCGTCGACGCGTCGATCGAGCCGGCGTTCGGCAACCTGTCGGTGAAGTCCAACCTGTCGGGCGAGTTCACGGTCGTCAACGAGTACCTGGTGCGCGACCTGAAGCGCCTGGGCCTGTGGGACTCCGTGATGCTGATGGACCTGAAGCACTACAACGGCTCGCTGCGCGCCGTCGACCGCGTGCCGGAGGAACTGAAGTCGCTGTACGCCACGGCGTTCGAGGTCGACGCCACCTGGCTGGTGGAAGCCGGCTCGCGCCGCCAGAAGTGGATCGACCAGGCGCAGTCGCTCAACATCTATCTGTCGGGCGCCTCGGGCAAGAAGCTCGACGAGACGTACAAGCTGGCGTGGCTGCGCGGCCTGAAGACCACGTACTACCTGCGCACGATGGGCGCGACGCACGCGGAGAAGAGCACGGTCGACCGCAAGCAGCTCAACTCGGTGCCGTCGTCGCAGTCGTCCGGCGGACTGTCGGCGATGGAGATCGCAGCACAGCAGGCACAAGCCATGCTCAGTGAATCCCCGGCCACCGACATCAAGTTCTGCGGTGTCGACGACCCGACCTGCGAGGCTTGCCAGTAAGACAGAAAGTCAGCTCGTTGCGTACGCACGTAATACCGATGTTATGTACGTATGTTTCGAGCTGTGCATCACGAAGCACCGACCTTCTCACGACGATGCCGACACTCTCACACGTATGCGCACGCACTCGAGACTCGAGCGCGCGCCGCATGCGTGACGAGCGCGATCGCGATCAGTCGAAATGCTGCGAAGCACATGAGACGAACGACGCTGCTTCGATGCGAGGCAGCAACAACGAGAGTGCTTCGCTGTCAATAAGTGCTTGGTGTTTCAACACAACACTCCGATAATTCAGAGCCATAGGAAGCACACACATGCTGGTCTGGGAAGACGACCTCCGGTCTCCACAAAGTTCTCTGCCGCCGACGTCCACCGCGTTCAACAACGATGGACGGACGGCCTCTCCGTCGCTCCGCGACGTGCAGTCCGCGCCGGTGCTGACGCAAGCCGTCGACTCGCGCGCCGTGCCGCACTCCGAGCCGCAGGTCTCGCCCGCGATCTCCATCGCCGCCACGCACGCCACGAAGTCCGCGCGCCGCGTCACGGCCGCCGAGAAGCGCATCATCAACGGTCAGACCGACGTCAACCAGCTGGTGCCGTTCAAGTACAAGTGGGCGTGGGAGAAGTACCTCGCCACGTGCGCGAACCACTGGATGCCGCAAGAGGTGAACATGTCGCGCGACATCGCGCTTTGGAAGGACCCGAATGGTCTGACCGAAGACGAGCGCCGCATCATCAAGCGCAACCTCGGCTTCTTCGTGACGGCCGATTCGCTGGCCGCCAACAACATCGTGCTGGGCACGTACCGCCACATCACGGCCCCCGAATGCCGCCAGTTCCTGCTGCGCCAGGCGTTCGAGGAAGCGATCCACACGCACGCGTACCAGTACATCGTCGAGTCCCTCGGTCTCGACGAGAGCGAGATCTTCAACGCGTACAACGAAGTCCCTTCGATCCGCGACAAGGACCAGTTCCTGATCCCGTTCATCGAGGCGATCATGGATCCGCATTTCCACACCGGCACGCCGGAAAACGACCAGACGCTGCTGCGCAGCCTGATCGTGTTCGCCTGCCTGATGGAAGGCATGTTCTTCTACGTCGGCTTCACGCAGATCCTGTCGATGGGCCGCCAGAACAAGATGACCGGTGCCGCCGAGCAGTACCAGTACATCCTGCGCGACGAGTCCATGCACTGCAACTTCGGCATCGACCTGATCAACCAGGTCAAGCTGGAGAATCCGCACCTGTGGACGGCCGAGTTCAAGCAGGAGATCAAGGGCCTGTTCATGAAGGCGGTCGAGCTCGAGTACCGCTACGCCGAAGACACCATGCCGCGTGGCGTGCTGGGTCTGAACGCCTCGATGTTCAAGGGCTACCTGCGCTACATCGCCAACCGGCGTGCACAGCAGATCGGCCTGGATGCGCTCTTCCCGAACGAGGAAAATCCGTTCCCCTGGATGAGCGAGATGATCGACCTGAAGAAGGAACGCAACTTTTTTGAAACCCGCGTCATCGAGTACCAATCCGGTGGCGCACTGTCCTGGGACTGATCGTCCGGAGGTCCGCACGAGGCGGACGCGACCGGTCATCAGGGCGTTGTAGAGAGATCAAGATCCGCGGCGCCAGAAGAATCATCGTCAGATGTGATTCGCTGGCACTGCAACCCAGTTCATCGTCATGCAAACCACCCGCTGCTTCGTGCGGTGGGCAAGGCAAGCAGGCGATGAATGCCGCACCGGTTTTTGGGGCGGCGTTTCATGCAACTTGATCAAGGAGATTGAAATGGCAACTGCGAAGAAACCGGTCGCGAAGAAGGCGGCTCCGGCGAAGAAGGCTCCGGCCAAGAAGGCGGCCCCGGCCAAGAAGGCGGCGGCGAAGAAGGCTCCGGCCAAGAAGGCGGCTCCTGCCAAGAAGGCTCCGGCCAAGAAGGCTCCGGCGAAGAAGGCTGTAGCGGCGAAGAAGCCGGCTGCGAAGAAGCCGGTCGCCAAGAAGGCTGCGGCGAAGAAGCCGGTCGCCAAGAAGGCTGCTGCCAAGAAGGCCCCGGCGAAGAAGGCCGCGCCTGCGAAGAAGGCGGCCGCCAAGGCGCCTGCGAAGAAGGCCGCTGCGAAGGCGCCTGCGAAGAAGGCCGCCGCCAAGGCGCCTGCGAAGAAGGCTGCCGCCAAGAAGCCCGCTGCAAAGAAGGCGGCGCCCGCGGCGCCCGCTGCGCCTGCAACGGCTCCTGCGCCTGCTGCGAAGACCGCTCTGAGCCCGGCAGCCGCCTGGCCGTTCCCCACGGGCAACAAGCCCTGAGGATCAGTGGCGCAAGCCACAAAGCGTTCTCGCTTGACTGGAAGCCCGGCCTCGGCCGGGCTTTTTCTTTGGAGCCGGAGCCATGTCCTCTCCACTCTCGCGCCGCGGCGACGGCGTGCTGCTGCAGTTGAGCGTGATGCCCAACGCGAAGCGCACGGAGGTCGACGGGCTGCACGATGGCGCGTTGCGCGTTCGGCTGGCCGCGCCGCCGATCGACGGGCGGGCGAATGCGGCGCTGGTCGCGTGGCTGGCCAAGTCCCTGGGCATTCCGAAGCGCGACGTCGAGGTGCTGCGCGGCGAGTCGAGCCGGCGCAAGCAGGTGGCGATCGCGGTGGCGTACGACGTCGCCGCGCGCTGGCTGGCCGAGCAGGGCCTGGATCCCCGACCGTGCTGATTCCGCGACTGCGCGCGGAATGACCACCGTTGGGCTCAGGCCCCCAGCGCCGCCCTGTCCACCGGATGGTTCTGCCCGCCGCGGTAGGCGATCTTCACGGCGCCGATCCTGTTGCCCAGCTTCACGCAATCGATGAGCGGCCAGCCCTTCTCGAGGCCGTAGAGCAGCGCGCCGCGGAAGGCGTCGCCGCAGCCGGTCGGGTCGAGCACCTCGGCGGCGGCCACGCCCGGCACGTGCGTGCGCCGGCCTTGCTCCCACACCTCGCAGCCCTGGTCGCCCAGCGTCACCACCACGCCCTTCAGGTGCGACGTGGACAGCTCGGCCAGGCCCAGGCCGGTGCGCTCGGTGAGCATCTTCGCCTCGTAGTCGTTGACGGTGACCCACGTGGCCTGGGCGATGAAGGCGCGCAGGTCGGCGCCGTCGAACATCGGCAGGCCCTGGCCCGGATCGAAGACGAACGGGATCCTCGCGGCGGCGAGGTCGGCGGCGCGGCGGATCATCGCGTCGCGTCCGTCGGGGCCGATGATGGCCAGCTTGATGTCGCCGCGCGCCGGCAGCCCGGCCTCGTGCGCCTGCATCATCGCGCCCGGATGGAACGCGGTGATCTGGTTGTTGGCGGCGTCGGTGATGATGATGGCCTGGGCCGTGTAGTTGTCGGCGGCCACGTGCACGCTGTCGGTGGAGATGCCCAGCTTCTTCAGGTGCTCGAGGTAGCTCGCGCCGTCGTTGCCGAGCGCGGCCAGCACCACCGGCTCGCCGCCAAGCAGCTTGAGCGTGTAGGCGATGTTGCCTGCGCATCCGCCGAACTCGCGCCGCAGCGTGGGCACCAGGAACGACACGTTCAGGATGTGCAACTGCTCCGGCATGATCTGGTCGGCGAAGCGGCCCGGGAAGACGGTGATCGTGTCGAACGCGAGGGATCCGCAGACGAGGCTGGCCATGGGGGCGCTTTCAGGAAACGGGTGAACGAAGAAGGTCGCGCGGCAGGTGTGCGCGAACTCAGGGATAGAAGAGGTCGGCCTGGAAGCCGCTGGCTGCCAGCGTGCCCACCTGTAGCCGGGCGTGCACGTGCAGCTCGCCTTCGGCCGGCAGCGCGTCCTGGTGGATGCCCAGTTGCTCCGGCGTGAGCACCTTGCGCGAGACGATCTCGCCGTTCAGGTCCAAGAACGTCACGTCGAAGGACGGCATGCGCACGGCGTGCTCGGCGCGGTTGTGCAGGTCGGCGGCGAACAGCAGCACATGCTCGGTGTCGGTGCGGGTGAGCGAGCTGCCGTCCAGCGCGAGGCTGGCGATCGCGCGCGGCGCCTCGATCCGGCAGTCGGCCTGCTCGCAAAGCCATTGCCAGGCGGGCAGGGTGGCGGGCCAGCGCGCGGCGAGCGCGTCGCGCTGCGGCCAGGCCACCTGGCCCACCGCGGCCACGACGAGCAGCAGCAGCGTGACGCTCAGCACCGCGCGCACCCACGGCCTGCGCCAGCGCGCGCCGCTGCGGGCCTCGCGCAGGAAGCGGGGGTCCTTGGTCCTGTCGACCAGCGCCACCTCGGTGCCGGGCGTGTCGGCGCCCTTGCCCGTCTTCTTCTTCCTGGGTGGCCAGTCGCCGGCGTCCTCGGGCAGCATCGACGCGAGCGTCGGCGGTCCGGCGCGCGCCTCGTCGGCGGCGGCGTCGGACGGCCGGCTGGGCGTGGTCGAGCCGCCGATGCCCGGCCCCGGATCGCGCACCATCGCAACGCCGGGCGGCGAGTCGGGCGCCGGCGCGGCGAAGTCGTCGGCGAGGTCGGCCGCGGTGCGCGTCGGTTCGAGCGCGGGCGGCGTCTCCGCGTGCACGGGCTCGGACGGCGGCTCCACGACCGGGCGGCGCGCCAGCAGCGATGGCGGGATGTACATCGACGGCGGCTCGGGCTCGGGCGTCGGCGCTGCGATCTCCGGCATGGCGACAGCAGGCTCAGGCGCGGGCTCGGGTGGCACGGCGGGCTCGGGCGCGGTCACCGGAGCGGGGGGCGCTGCCGGTTGCCATCCTGGTGCCCTCGGCAGGCCCAGCGCGCCACCGAAGAGCGCGGGCGCCTGCGGTGCGGCCGGCGGTGGGAAGGCCGAGGGGATCGTGCCTGGCGTGACGGACTGCGCGCGTGCCGCCTCCTCGGCCAGTCGCGCGGCGAAGCGCGGCGCGATGGTGCCGCGCGTGGCGACGGGCGAGAAGGAGGTGGGCGCCGGAGCCGGCTGCGATGCCTGGGGGGGCGGTGCAAAAGGAGCCGGGGGCGGCGGCAAGGGCCGCGTGGCCGGCGTGAAGCCGGTGTAGCCGGGCCGCGTGACGGGCGCCGGCGGCGGATTGTCCGACGCGCCGAACGTGGAGGGGCCCTGCGTGTTCGGCGGCGGCGAGGCGACCGGCCGGGCCGGGATCGCGATGGGCGACGGCGCGGGCGGCGGCGAGCTCGGCGTCGGGATGGGAATCGGCGCGCTCGCGCGCTGCTCGGCAAACGCGCGGGTGGCCGGCGCCGTGGGCGCGGCGCGCGCGGCGGCGCGGCGGGCGGCGACGGCCGGATCGCTGTCGAGATCGAACAAGGCCTCGATGCCGTGGAAGACCTCGTGGCACTGGCCGCAGCGCACCCAGCCTTCGGACACCTTGAGCTGGTCCTGCACGACACGAAAGATCGTGCCGCAGGCGGGGCAGCGGGTGGCGAGGCTCATGCCCGAATCATACGATGAGGGCAGGGGGATTCCTTGCCGGGCGAACCAGGATGAGATACCCCACCCGGTATGAGATCGTCACGCGCCGTAACGGCCGCAATGCAGTCTCAACCCGGCTTGCGCCCGGTTGAACAGATGATCGCCTTCAACCCGGCTTGCGCCCGGTCATCAAGATCCAGCCGTCCATCGTGTTGCTCACCTCCAGCGCGATCCAGGGCGCGTAGGCGGCCTTGAGCTCGTCGGCCTGGCGGTCGAGGATGCCGGCCAGCACCAGATGGCCACCGGCCGTGACGTGGCCGCACAGCAGCGGCGCGAGCATCTTCAGCGGCGTGGCGAGGATGTTGGCCAGCACCAGCGGGTACTGGCCCGAGGCCATGTCGGGCGCGCCGGAGCGCAGCGTCACGCCATTGTCGGCGGCGTTCTGCGCGGTGGTGGTGATGGCCGCGGGGTCGATGTCGACGGCGTCGATCGGCGCGCCGCCGTGCAGCGCGGCGCCGATGGCCAGGATGCCGGAGCCGCAGCCGTAGTCCAGCACGCGCCGGCCGCGGATGTCGGCCTCGTGCGCCGCGATCCAGCCCAGGCACATGCGCGTGGTCGGGTGCGTGCCGGTGCCGAAGGCCATGCCCGGATCGAGCCGGATCAGGCGCGTGGCGGCGGCCGGCGGCTCGTGCCACGTGGGCACGATCCAGAACGTGGGCGTGATCTCGACCGGATCGAACTGCGACTGCGTCAGGCGCACCCAGTCCTGCTCTTCCACCTTGTGCAGCGCCGTCATGCTGACGCTGTTGCCGGGCCGGGTGGCCCAGTCCTGCGCCAGCAGCAGCGTGGCCGCCTCGCTGGCGGCCTGCTCCGTCTCGAACAGGGCCTTCAGCGTGGAGCGTTGCCAGCCCGCGCTGGGGGCCGGCATGCCGGGCTCGCCGAACAGCGCCTTCTCGGCGTCGGTGTCGGCGTCGGAGTCCTCCACCGAGACCGACAGCGCGTCGAGCTCTTCCATCAACGCGTCGGACACCGACTCCACGAGGGATTCGGGGGCTTGCAGCACGAGTTCGAACATCTCAGATCTTCTTCAACGGGTCGCCCGCGCACTTGGCCGGTGACTGGCCCGCGTACGCGCGGCCGCTCCGGAGGGAGCGGGCCTGAGCCCCTCGGGGGCGGTGAGCGGAGCGAGCCCAGGCCGTCGCACTATCGGGTGTGCTGGGCCAGCCAGCCTTCCAGGTAATGGATGCTGGTGCCGCCTTCGATGAACTTGGCGTCCACCATCAGCTCGCGGTGCAGCGGGATGTTGGTCTGGATGCCCTCGACCACCGTCTCCGACAGCGCCACGCGCATGCGCGCGAGCGCCTGGTCGCGCGTGTCGCCGTGCACGATGATCTTGCCGATCATCGAGTCGTAGTTCGGCGGCACGTAGTAGTTCGTGTAGATGTGCGAGTCGACGCGCACGCCCGGGCCGCCCGGCGGGTGCCACATGGTGATGCGGCCCGGCGACGGCACGAACTTGTACGGATCCTCGGCGTTGATGCGGCACTCGATGGAGTGGCCGCGCATCTGGATCTGGCGCTGCGTGAACGGCAGCGGCTCGTTGGCCGCCACCTTGATCTGCATCTGCACGATGTCCACGCCCGTCACCAGCTCGGTGACCGGGTGCTCCACCTGCACGCGCGTGTTCATCTCGATGAAGTAGAACTCGCCGTCTTCATACAGGAACTCGAACGTGCCGGCGCCGCGGTAGCCGATGCGCTTGCAGGCGGCGGCGCAGCGCTCGCCGATCTTCTCGATCACGCGGCGCGGGATGCCCGGCGCCGGCGCTTCCTCGATGATCTTCTGGTGGCGGCGCTGCATGGAGCAGTCGCGTTCGCCCAGCCACACCGCGTTCTTGTGCTGGTCGGCCAGGATCTGGATCTCGATGTGCCTCGGATGTTCGAGGAACTTCTCCATGTAGACGGCCGGATTGTTGAACGCCGCGCCGGCCTCGGAGCGGGTCATCTGCACAGCGTTGACCAGTGCCGCCTCGGTGTGGACGACGCGCATGCCGCGCCCGCCGCCGCCGCCGGCCGCCTTGATGATGACCGGGTAGCCCACCGCGCGCGCGATGCGGATCAGCTCCTTCGGGTCGTCGGGCAGCACGCCCTCGGAGCCCGGCACGCAGGGCACGCCCGCCTTGATCATGGCCTGCTTGGCCGACACCTTGTCGCCCATGATGCGGATCGACTCGGGCGTGGGGCCGATGAACGTGAAGCCGCTCTTCTCGACGCGCTCGGCGAAGTCGGCGTTCTCGGACAGGAAGCCGTAGCCCGGGTGGATGGCCTCGGCGTCGGTCACCTCGGCCGTCGAGATGATCGCCGGCATGTTGAGGTAGCTCTGCAGCGACGACGCCGGGCCGATGCACACGGCCTCGTCGGCGAGCTTGACGTACTTGGCGTCGCGGTCGGCCTCGGAATAGACGACGACGGACTGGATGCCCATCTCGCGGCAGGCTCGCTGAATCCGGAGAGCGATTTCGCCCCGGTTCGCGATCAATATCTTCTTGAACATGTCAGCGGTCCGCTTATTCGACGATGAACAGCGGTTGACCGAATTCCACCGCCTGGCCGTTCTCGACCAGGATCTTGCTGACCGTGCCGGACATGTCGGCCTCGATCTCGTTCATGATCTTCATCGCCTCGATGATGCAGATCGGCTCGCCTTCCTTGACGGCGCCGCCCACCTCGGCGAAAGGCTTGGAGCCCGGGCTGGCCGAGCGGTAGAACGTGCCCACCATGGGCGACTTCACGACGTGGCCCGTGGGCGCGGCGGGGGCGGCCTCGGCGGCGGATGCCGCGGCATCGCCGGCGGGAGCCGCCTGCTGCTGCGGCTGCATCATCATCTGCCCGGCGGGCTGCATCATCATCGTCGTCGGGACGCCGTAGCCGGCCTTGACGATGCGAACCTTGCCCTCGGCTTCGGTGATTTCGAGTTCCGAGATGTTGGACTCCGAAACGAGGTCGACCAAGGTCTTGAGCTTGCGCATGTCCATGATGGAACGGTCTCCTGGAAAGATTGGCTTGTGGACGGCGCTCGTGGCGCCGGGCCGCTGGGCGCGCTACTTGCGCACGGGGGCGCGAGAGAGGGCGAACCTCAGCGCCAGGGAGTAGCCCTGGGCGCCGAGGCCGACGATCACGCCTTCGGCCAGGTCTGAGAAATAGGAATGGTGCCGGAACGGCTCGCGGCGATGCACGTTCGACAGGTGCACCTCGACGAACGGGATGGCCACGCCCGCGATCGCGTCGCGCAGCGCCACGCTGGTGTGCGTGAACGCGCCCGGATTGATCACGATGAAGTCGGTGCCATCGGTACTGGCCGCGTGGACACGGTCGATCAGCACGCCTTCATGGTTGCTCTGCAGGCTTTGCAGCGCGGAACCGGCTTCTTGAGCCATCTGCAGCAAATCGCGGTCAATGTCGGCCAACGTGGTACTTCCATACACTACCGGCTCGCGTGTACCGAGCAGGTTCAGGTTGGGACCGTGAAGCACGAGGACGTTCATGCGATGCGCAAGACGGCCGGGGAGGCCGATGGTTCAATTCGAAAGAAGCGGACTTTACGCTGGGTTGACTGCTGTTCGCGCCACTAAGCGAGAATTTACCCTAAAAAGAGTGCTTGACAACTCTTGCCGCGCTTGACCACGCAGATGCGGGCACAAGGCCCTCTTTCGCCCCCGCAAGGGACAGCCGGCGCGCCGGATCTTGCAAGATCGATCAGGATCCGCGCACCCAACCCGTCAGTTCCGCCGCGTTGGTCGCGCCGAACTTGTGTTGCGCGAGTCGTTGCGAACGGTCGAACACCGCCGTGAAGGGCAGGGCGACGTTCGGATCATTGCTGAGGCGGCGGGCCCAGGCAAGTCCGGCATACCCGAGGATGGAGATCGGGAATGAGACCGGGTGGGCGGCCACGAACTTGTCCACGGCCGGCTTCTCGTCGATCGCCAGGCCGATCACCAGCGCGTCCTTGCCGGCCTCCGACCGGGCGAACCGGTCCAGTTCCGGCATCTCGCGCACGCAGGGGGGGCACCAGGGTGCCCAGAAATTGAGCACCACGACGCGGCCGGCGATGTCGGCATTGCTCAGCGTGCGGCCATCGGTGGTGACGATGGGCGAGGGCAGGGGCGTCAGCGGCGGCAGCGCGATGCCGGCGGCCGAGGCCGCGGCGGCGGCGGTGTCGCCGACGACCACCGGCGGCTGATGGCTGTGGCGCAGCCAGGCGCCGACGCCCAGGCCCACGGAACCGAGCGCCAGGCCGACCACGACCTCGCGGCGCGTCAACGGCGATGTCATGTGGTCTCCTCGTCCAGCAGCCGGCGCAGCCCGGCGGCGTTGCTGCGCCAGGTCTGGCCGCGCGCGTCGGGCTTGAGCGCGCCGCGCAGGTCGTCCAGGTCCAGGATGTTCAGGTGGACGGTGATCCAGTCGTCCAGCGCCCGGTCGTGTTCGCCCACCACCAGCGTCAGCGCATGCTCGCCCTTGCCCAGCGGCTCGCTGACGGTTTCGTAGGCGACGCCCTTGTTCAGCAGCGCGATCTCGGGCGCCTTGATGTCGTCGCAATAGAGATCGAGGCGGACGACCGACTGGCGTGTGGCCGTGCCGCGCCAGACGGCGCCGCCCACGTGCGGCCGGAAGTCGGCCAGGCGCAGCATCCAGCGCAGCGCCGCCTCGCGCAGGGCGCGCAGTTCGGCCGGCTGGGTGTCGGCACAGAAGATGGCGATGTGGGCGCGGACTTCATCCTCGATGGCCTCGTTGCCGGGCGCCTCGCGCAGCCGCCGGCCGCCGCCGTGCTCCTGCATCGCCTTGCGGCGCGCGCTGGCGTAGTCGAGGCCGTCCTCGACGATCAGGCGGGCCGCCGTCTGGGCGACTTCCTGCTGTTCTCTGTCCAGTTCCATAAGTGTCTCAGCGGTGGACTGTCGTGGTGATACTCCGGCCGGCGAGCGCTCGACCGCTCCGGAGCGAGCCCAGAGCGTCAGTTTGGCAAATCGACGCCACCCATGCGGGCAACGATGGTGGCCGACCGCCCCAGCACGTAGGGCGACGACGGCGACTTCTCGAAACGCTTGGGCGCCGGCAGCATCACCGCCAGCCGCGCCGCCTGGGCGGGACCGAGCGTCGCGGCATTGGAGCGGAAGTAGTGCTCCGACGCGGCCTGCGCGCCGAACACGCCCTCGCCCCACTCGACGTTGTTCAGATAGGTGTCGAGGATGCGCTGCTTGCCCAGCACCTCCTCCAGCATCATCGTGATCACCAGCTCCTCGCCCTTGCGCAGGATGTTGCGCTCGCCGGACAGGAACAGGTTCTTGGCCAGCTGCTGCGTGATCGTGGAGCCGCCCACCACCTTGGCGACCACCTGGCGCGGCTTGCCGTCGGCGCCGCGGCGCGTGGCGGCGCGGGTCTGCTGCGCCTCGGCGCGCGCCTGCGCCTTCTCGTTCCGGTTCCAGGCCTTCTCCACCGCGTCCCATTCCACGCCATGGTGGTCGACGAAGCCCGCGTCCTCGCTGGCGATCACCGCGCGGCGCAGGTTGTCGGAGAGGCGCGCGCCCGGCACCGATTGCTGCGACCACGGGAGCTGGTGCTTCTCGGCGACGATGCGCCAGATCTCGCTGCGCTGGAAGGTGGTGGACTGGGGCGCGACCACGAGCATCAGCGCGATGCGCAGCAGGAAGAAGAGCTGCAGCGCGAGCAGGGCGACGGCCAGCATGCCCACCAGCCGCCCGACGCCGCGCAGGCCCGGGTTCACGACGTCGCCCGGGCCGCCTCGGCCAACTGCGCGCTCACTTGTGCATCCACCTCGCGACGCATCTCGGTGAGCACCTGGAACGTGCTCGGGCGCACGCCCAGCCACACGAAGTAGGCCTCCGACGCCTGTTCCACCAGCATGCCCAGGCCGTCGCGCGCGACCGCGCCCTGCGCGCGCGCCCAGCGCAGGAAGGGCAGCGTCGCGGCGCCGTACATCATGTCGAGCGCCAGCGCGCCGGCCTTCAACGTGCCGGCCTGCAGCGGCGGCACGGCGCCCTGCATGCTGGCGGCGGTGGCGTTGACCAGCACGTCGAAGCCGGCGCCCGGCGTCTCGAGCGCCGTGGCCGACAGCGGCACGTCCAGGCGCGCGGCGCTGGCGGCGAAGCGTTCGATCAGCGCCTGCGCCTTGGCCGGCGTGCGGTTGGCCACCACCAGCGCGGCCGGCCGCGCGGCCAGCAGCGGGTCGATGGCGCCGGCCGCGGCGCCGCCGGCGCCCAGCACCAGCACCCGCATGCCGCGCAGCGCCACGCCGGCGTTGAGTTCGATGTCGCGCACCAGGCCGGCGCCGTCGGTGTTGTCGCCGAACCAGCCGTCGGCCTCGAAGGCGATGGTGTTGACGGCCTCCGCGCGGCGCGCGCGGTCGGACAGGCGCGTGCACGCGGCGAACGCCTCGCCCTTGAACGGCACGGTGACGTTGCAGCCGCGCGCGCCGCTGTCGGCGAACGCGCGCACGGTGGCGACGAACTGGTCCAGCGGCGACTCGATGCGCCTGTAGTCCACCGCGTGGCCCGTGGCCGCGGCGAAGCGCGTGTGGATCTGCGGCGAGCGGCTGTGCTTGACGGGGTTGCCGACGACGGCCAGGCGGGTGATGGGGGCGGTGCTCAGGATCAGCCTCCGGAGTTGGTCATCGTGGCCTGCATGCCATCGGACTTGGTGAAGCGAAAGCGCGAGGTGACCACGATCTGGTCGGCCTTGCGCTTCATGTCGTCGGAGAAGCTGCCGAAGGGCGCGGCGGCGTGGGCGATGGCCAGCGCGCGCTGGTCGAGGAAGCGCGAGTTCGAGCTGCGCACGATCTCGGACTCCACGATGTGGCCGCGCGCATCGATCGTCAGGTTGACGGTGAGCTCGCCGTACAGCTTGCGGCCGTTGAGCGTCGGGAAGTTGGCCGTGCCCTTGTCCTCGATCCGGTGGCGCAGCTTGTCGTAGTAGACCGCGTAGACCTCCTCGCGCGTGGCCGGGCTGATGTAGCGCCGGCGCGGCCGCGAGTTCTCCTCGTTGATGCGCTTCTCGATCATCGCGAGCAGCTGCAGCTTGTGCTGGCGCGATTCCTCGGTCGCGCGCTCGGCCTGCGTCATCGTGGGCTTGCGCGGATCGGGCACGGGCATCGCCGCGATGTCGCGGCGGATCTGCGCGAGCAGCTGCTGCTGTTCCTGCTGCTGCTCCTGGATCGCGCGGGTGGAGTCGGTCTGGTCGTCGCCGATGATCTGGCTGGGCGAGGGCGGCAGCGGCGACGTGGCGATGCCGGCCTCGGCCTCGCCGCCGCCGGCCAGGTTGGCCTGGGCGATGGCCTGGGCCTTGGTGGGCGCCTCGGTGGAGCGCGCGTTGACCAGCACCACCTCCAGCGGCGTGTCCTGGAACACGCGGTTGAAGTCTTCCGGATCGACGACGCGCACGCCCAGCACCGCGGCATGCAGCGAGATGGAGATGGTCAGCGCCAGCTGCATCACGCTCGGCCGCCAGGCGCGGATGCGCACCGACAGCGGCTCGGGGGCGAACATCTTGCGGGGCGGCGGAGGCGTGAAGGTCTTGTCCATGCGAGAGCGGGGGAGGTTCTCTTAGGCTGGCGTCGCGGCGCCCTCGGCGGGCGGGGTCTCTTCGTCGACGTCGATGGCCAGCGTCAGCGGGCCTCCGCCCAGGTCCTCGGCTTCCTCCGCGTCGTCCACGCCTTCGGAGGCCGCGTCCGCGCCGGCCGGCTCGTCGTCGAGTCGGGCCACCAGGCGGGCGTGCAGGTCCAGCGTGAGCAGGTCGACGCCGTCCACGCGCACGCGCACGTGCGCGCCGCGCGCCAGGCCGTCGCAGCCGGCGGCCTTGAAGACCAGAGGCAACGTGTCGGCGCGCACCAGGCCGTCCTTCAGCACCGCGGCGTCGAGCTCGGTGACGTCGTTCTGCTGCAGCCAGCGCAGCGTCCAGAAGCGCTCGATGCCCGACTGGAAGCCGTTGTACGCGGCGTAGGCGGTGTCGAAGCCCGAGATGATGGAGAACAGCGTGGCGTCCTTGGGCTTGAACGGCGCCGACAGCGGCGCCATGCGCCCGTTGCGCACGCACGAGATGATCTGCCACTGGTTGACGAGGTCGACGTAGCGGCGCAGCGGCGACGTCGACCAGGTGTATTGCGCCACGCCCATGCCGGCGTGCGGCGCGGGCCTGGTGCCCATGCGTACCTTGACGCCCGGCGCCATGCTGGCCTGGCTGCGGTAGATGCCCGGCACGCCCATCTCGGCGATCCAGCCGCCCCAGGTGCTGTTGGCCAGGATCATGGCCTCGGAGACGATGAGGTCCAGCGGCGCGCCGCGCCGGCGCTCGCTGATGACGACCTTCTCGTCGCCCCTGGGCTCGCTCGAGGGCGAGGAGCCGTCGGCGGTCTCGAGGCGGAAGTTGTAGTCGGGCCGATTGAAGTTCTCCGGCTTGCCGCGCGCCACCTCGCGCAGCGCCTTCAGGTGGCGCGCGAGGCGGAACGTGAACGCCAGCTCGGTGGCGAACGGATAGTCGGCCGGCGCGGCGCCGGTGAGCGACTCCTCGGTGACGAACGCGTCGAGCTTGTCGTGGCGCAGGTTGGCCGCGATGGGCACGCTCTCGAGCTTCGTCTCGGTGCCCTTGATCTCCAGCGTGGCCTCGTCGAACGTGACGTACAGGCTCAGCGCGGGGCAGTCGCGGCCCTCGGCCAGCGTGTACTTCTCGACGATGGCATCGGGCAGCATCGTGACCTTCCAGCCCGGCATGTAGACGGTGGACAGGCGGTCGCGGGCGACCTTGTCGATGGGGCTGTCGGGCAGGATGGCCAGGCCCGGCGCGGCGATGTGCACGCCGAAGACGACGCTGCCGGTGCCCAGGCCGCGCACGGACAGCGCGTCGTCGATCTCGGTGGTCTGCGAGTCGTCGATGGAGAACGCGGCCACGTCGGCGCGCGGCAGTTCCTCCTTGATGGGCGGCGCCTCCAGGGGCGGGAAGCCGGTGCCCTTGGTGAGCTCCTCGAACAGGAAGCGGCGCCAGTGGAACTGGTACGGGCTGGAGATGGCGCCGGCGGCCTTGAGCAGATCGAGCGGAGAGCGCTGCGCGCGCCGCGACGCCTCGACCACGGCCTTGTACTCGGTGGCGTTCTTGTCGGGGCGGAACAGGATCTTGTAGAGCTGGTCGCGGATCGGCTGCGGCGTCTGGCCGGCCACGAGCTCCGTCGCCCAGTCCTGGATCTGCAGGGCCTGCAGGCGCTTGCGCTCGATGCCCAGCAGCGCGGCCTTGACCGTCTCCTCCGGCGCCTTGCGGAACACGCCCTTGGCCATGCGGCGGAAGTAGTGCGGCGCCTCGAACAGGCGGAACAGCGCGGCGGCCTGCTGCACCGGGCCGGCCGACTTGTCGAAGTAGTCGCGGGCCAGGTCGGCGAAACCGAACTCGGCCTCGCTGGCGAACTCCCAGGCAAGGTCGAGGTCGATTTCGCGCGCCAGGGCCTGCCCCTGGGCGATCAGTTCGGCGGGCAGCGGCTTGTCGAAGCGCAGGAGCACGTGCGAAGACTTGACCTTCACACGCTTGCCGGAGTCGAGTTCCACCTGGATCGAGCTGTCCGCCTCGGACATCACCCGCCCGGCGAGGAACTTGCCGGCGTCATCAAAGAGGGCGTAATTCACCCGGCGATTGTCGCCGAGTTCAGTCGTCCCCCAGCCGTCAACGGACTCACCGTTGGCGGAAACGAAAACGGGAGCCGAGACTCCCGTTCGTTGCAAGGCCTGAAGGACAGCTCAGGCTTGCTTGTTGCGGCGACGCGCGAGCGTGGCAAGGAGGCCCAGGCCTGCCAGCAGCATGGCGGCGTTCTGGGCTTCCGGGACGGCGGACAGGCCGTCGCCGGTGCCGAACGACGTGAACGACTGGCCGCCGTTCGCGCTGAACTGCACCTGCGAGTTGCCGGAGCAGCAGTTTTCGAAGCCGTAGAGAGTCAGCGTGTGGACGCCGACGCCCAGGTTCGCCGTGCCGGCCAGGAACTGCGACGCGTTGGCGTAGCTGCCGGCCCACCACATGTCGTTGCCCTTGAAGTCCAGCGCGGAGCCGTCCAGGAACAGCGCGCCGCCGCCGCCGAAGTCGACGCCCGCACGGAAGTCGTAGCTCGTGGGGGACGTCACGTCGAACGTGATCGTGGCCTCCAGGCCCTTGCCGTTCAGGTTCAGGGCGAGGTTGTCGTAGCTGGAGAGAACGACCGGAGCGCCGACGATGGCGTTGACAGCCGTACGGTAGTCATCGGCGGAGGCCAGGTTGGACTCGTAGCCGTTGCCCGTCTGGATGGTGATGCCGCTGGCGCCGGCAACGCCCGCGACGATGGCCAGCGAAGCCGCTGCCGCAAACTTCTTCATGGAAACCCCTTGGATGGATCTGATGGTTGTGCGCTCGCCGCCCTTGCGAGAGGTGCGGCGGCCGCCCGTCATGCGCGACGGTGCGTAACGCACGGTAACACCTCGGGCTGGAAATGACTCTCCCCAAAATGAGGGCAGTCCGAACGTGATCGATGTCACGAAAAGCGCGATGCCCCCCGGTTCGCCGCTGCGCAGGGCGGTTCGACGGATACGCCAGGCGGTATGGCGAAATGTGGCTCAGAGCGCCAGGTGGCGCAGCAGGTCGGGCACGTGCGACTCGAAGTCCGACAGGCCGTGGTCGCTGCCGGCGATCAGCTTGAGCGGGCCGTTCGCGTAGCGCGCCGTCATCTCGCGCCAGTCCAGCACCTCGTCGCCCTTGGCGATGATGGCGAGGATGTCCCGCGGGCGCGCCAGCGGCGTCGGCGGCGCCATCGCGCGCAGTTCGTCCACGTACTCGGCGCGGAAGTCGAAGCTTTCGTCGGCCGCGTGGTACATCGTCTGGCGGCCGATGTGCGCGGCGAGGTCGCGCGCCGGGTCGACGGCGGGGTTCACCAGCACGGCGCGGCAGCCCCGCGTCTCGGCGACGATCGTCGCGTAGAAGCCGCCCAGCGAACTGCCGATCACGCCCATGGTGGTGACCGGCCAGCCGGCGGTGAGCGCGCGGATGTCGGCCAGGGCCGCGGCGGGCGAGGGCGGCAGCTGAGGGCACGCCCACACGAGGTCGGGCCGGTGGCGCGCCACCCAGTCGGCCATCCAGCGCGCCTTGAACGACTGCGGCGACGAACGGAAACCGTGCAGGTACAGCAGGTGTGTGATCAAGTGTGATGTGTTTCCAGCGCGGCCAGCAGCTTGGCGTGGATGCCGCCGAAGCCGCCGTTGCTCATGCACAGCACGTGGTCGCCGGGCTTGGCGACGCGGGCGACAGCGGCGACCAGGCCGACTATCGTGTCGACCACCTGGGCCTGCTCGCCCATGGGCGCGAGCGCCTCGGCCGCATCCCACGACAGGCCACCCGAGTGGCAGAACGACAGGTCGGCCTCCTCGAGCGCCCATGGCAGCTGCGCCTTCATCGCGCCCTGCTTCATCGTGTTGGAGCGCGGCTCGAACACGGCCAGGATGCGTTGCGCGCCCACCTTGCGGCGCAGGCCGTCGATGGTGGTGCGCATGGCGGTGGGATGGTGGGCGAAGTCGTCGTAGACGCGGATGCCGTTGGCCTCGCCCTTCAACTCCAGCCGGCGCGCGACGTTCTCGAAGCTCGCCAGCGACGCGGCGGCGGCGGCCGGGGCCACGCCGAGATGCTCGGCCGCGGCGATGGCCGCCAGCGCGTTCATCTGGTTGTGCTCGCCCAGCAGGGGCCATTCGACGCGCGCGATCTTCATCGAGCCGCGCAGCACGTCGAACGCATGCGGCTCGCCGCGGGCCCGCAGCGCGCCGGGCTCTTCCTTGCGTGCGCCGAAGCGCTGCACCTCGCTCCAGCAGCCGCGTTCGAGCACGCGCTGCAGCGACTCCTCGCGCGCGTTGACCACGAGGCGGCCCTTGGACGGCATCGTGCGCACGAGGTGGTGGAACTGGGTCTCGATGGCGGCCAGGTCGGGGAAGATGTCCGCGTGGTCGAACTCGAGGTTGTTCAGCACCGCCGTGCGCGGGCGGTAGTGGACGAACTTGCTGCGCTTGTCGAAGAACGCCGTGTCGTACTCGTCGGCCTCGATGACGAAGGGCGTGCGCGCGCCGCCGGCGCCCGCGGTCTTGCCCAGGCGCGCGGAGACGCCGAAGTTGCGCGGCACGCCGCCCACCAGGAAGCCGGGCTCGAGGCCGGCCCGGTCGAGGATCCACGCGAGCATCGCCGTGGTGGTGGTCTTTCCGTGGGTGCCGGCCACCGCCAGCACGTGGCGGCCCTCCAGCACGTGCTCGGCCAGCCACTGCGGGCCGCTCACGTAGGGCAGGCTGTCGTCGAGGATGGCCTCCATCAGCGGGTTGCCACGCGAGACGGCGTTGCCGATGACGAAGAGGTCGGGCGCCAGCGCCACCTGGTCGGTGCCGTAGCCGTCGATCAGCTCGATGCCGAGAGCGCGCAGCTGGTCGCTCATCGGCGGGTAGACGTTGGCGTCGCAGCCGGTCACCTTGTGGCCGGCCTCGCGCGCCAGGGCGGCGAGACCTCCCATGAAGGTGCCGCAGATGCCGAGGATGTGGATGTGCATGGCGATATCGTTCTTGTTCGGTCCAGCGTAAGCCATGCACGTTTCGCGCCCGGCTTCCTGGGCCTCGGCCGGCGGCGGCTGCGCCGTCCCGGCCTGGGAAATTGGATCAGCCGGCGATCAGCGTCTGCATGCCGGCCCATTCCTCGCCGGGCGGCAGGGTGACCGGGTCGATCACGCGGGCGGCCTCGACGCACAGCATTTTCTGCCAATCGCCGTCGGGCAGGTCGTCCAGCTGGGCGGCCTTGTGCGGGCCGGGGTTCCAGACGACGACGTCGGTGAAGCCGGCGTGCGTGATGGCGAGCTTGCGGCCCAGCTCGCGCAACGTCAGCGTGGGCGGGGCGTCGTGGTAGAGGCGGTCGACCTCGCCCACCACCTGGGTGACGTCGCCCCACTGCTGCTGCCACTGCCCGGTGGTGTTGTCCTCGAACTTGACGCCCTGCAGGCCCTCCAGCTGGGCCTTGAGCACGTCATTGGTGCGCAGGTAGGTGTGCAGGGCGACGCTGAACTCGAACGGGGCCTCGCCGGTGTTGGTGACCGCGAACTCGATGTCGAGTTGCTGGCCGATGAGGCTGACGGTGATCTCGGCCTCGAACTCGTGCGGCCAGAGCGCTCGCGTGGCGTCGTCGGCCACGAAGCGCAGCACCGCCTGGGCGTGCTTGCCGTGGGTGGGCATCTCCAGGTGCTGCCAGCCGCGGGTGCGCAGGAAGCCGTGCCGGGGCAGCGTGCCGCGGCCGGAGAACTGCGGGAAGATCACCGGCGCGCCGCCGCGCACCGCCTGGCCCTCGCCGTAGCGGCTGGCGGGCGAGACGTAGAGCTGCTCCTGGCCGCCGGCCGGGATCCAGCTCACCAGGTGGCCGCCGTGCAGCAGGATGGTGGCGCGGGCGCCGTCGGACGATTGCAGCGCGATCGCCGGATGGCCGGCGTATTCGGTCGGTTTTGCGGAGGCCACGGATTCAGGACGAGTGTGCGGCGAAGGCGGCGCGCGCGGCCTTCAAGGTGTGTTCGATCTCTGCGGGGCCATGCGCGGAGCTCACGAAGCCGGCCTCGTAAAGCGCGGGCGCGAAGTACACGCCGGCGTCCAGCATCGCGTGGAAGAAGCGGTTGAAGCGCTCCTTGTCGACGGCGACGGCGCTGGTGTAGTCGTGCGGCAGATCGTGGGTGAAGAAGAAGCCGAACAGGCCGCCCTCCGAGTCGATCGCCATCGGCACGCCGGCCGCGTCGGCCTCGCGCTTGAGGCCGTCGACCAGCTCGCGCGTGCGGGCGTGGAGCGCGGCGTGGAAGCCGGGCTTGGCGATCTCGTGCAGCGTGGCGAGGCCGCAGGCGGTGGCCACCGGGTTGCCCGACAGCGTGCCCGCCTGGTAGGCCGGGCCCAGCGGGGCGAGCTGCGCCATCACCTTGCGCGAGGCGCCGAAGGCCGCCAGCGGCATGCCGCCGCCGATGACCTTGCCGAACACGCTGATGTCGGGCGCGAAGCCGGGGATCTGCCGCGCATAGAGGCTCTGCGCGCCGCCGAGCGCGACGCGGAAGCCCGTCATCACCTCGTCCATGATCAGGAGGGCACCGTGCTTCGTGCACAGCTCGCGCAGCCGCGTCATGAACGGCACGCTGGTGCGGACGAAGTTCATGTTGCCGGCGATGGGTTCGATGATCACGCAGGCCAGCTCGTCGCCATGGGCCGCGAAGGCCTGCTCGAGCTGCTCGACGTCGTTGAAGGCCAGCACGGTGGTGTGCTGCACCACCTCGGGCGGCACGCCGGCCGAGGTGGGATGGCCGAAGGTGGCCAGGCCCGAACCGGCCTTGACCAGCAGCGCGTCGGCATGCCCGTGGTAGCAGCCCTCGAACTTGATCAGGCGCGAGCGGCCGGTGGCCGCGCGGGCCAGGCGGATCGCGCTCATGCAGGCTTCGGTGCCCGAGCTGACCAGGCGCACCTGTTCCACGCTGGGCACGTGGCGGATGATCTCCTCGGCCAGTTGCACCTCGCGCTCGGTGGGCGCGCCGAAGCTGAAGCCGTCGCGCGCCGCCTTGAGCACCGCGTCGAGCACGGCCGGGTGGCCATGGCCCAGGATCATCGGGCCCCAGGATCCGATGTAGTCGACGTAGCGTTTGCCCTCGGCGTCCTCGATGTACGCGCCCTCGGCCCGCGCGATGAAGCGCGGCGTGCCGCCGACGGCCCGGAACGCCCGGACCGGCGAATTCACGCCGCCCGGGATGACCTTCTGCGCCCGCGCGAACAGCGCTTCATTAGTGGACACTGCGCGAGCCTCCGACTTCGGTCGCGTCGTCCGACAGCGCCTCTTCGATCGTCTCGTTGCCTTCCTCGTCCTCGCCGGGCGGCAGCGCCCAGAAGAAGCGATCGGGCACGACGCCGCCCATGCCGGGCCGGAAGCCGGCGTCCAGGCTCTGGTCGAGGAACTGCAGCGCCTCGCCGACGGCCGACTGCAGCTCGGCGGCGGCACCCAGCAGCGCGGCCATGGCGGCCGACAGGGTGTCGCCGGCGCCCACGAAGGTGGCCTCGAACATCTCGAACTTCTCGCCGGTGAGCGCGCCCTGCGGCGAGGCCAGCACGTTGTCGATGAACTGGCCGGCGCCCTTGGCGGGCAGCATCACGCCGGTGACCAGCACGAAGCGCGTGCCGTGCTCGGCCGCGGCCACCGCCAGTTCGCGCGGCGAGGCCGGACGGTCGGAATCCCATTCCGGCAGCAGGAAGTCGGTGAGCGTCTTGTGGTTGCCCACCAGCACCTCGGTGGCCGGAAGGATCAGCTCGCGGAACGCGTCGAGGTAGGTGTTCTGGTCGTCGTCCTCCATGAACGACAGCGCCGGCAGGTACGACACCAGCGGCACCTCGGGGTAGTCGGACAGCACCTCGGCCACCGCGCTGACGTTGTCCACGCTGCCGAGGAAGCCCACCTTGAACCCGGCGACGGTGATGTCCTCCAGGATGCAGCGGGCCTGCTCGACCACGGCGTCGGCGTCGATCACGTGCTGGTCGAAGATCTCGGCGGTGTCGCGCATGAGCACCGAGGTGACCACGGGCAGGGCGTGCGCGCCCATCGCGGCGATGGTGGCGACGTCGCCCGCGATCCCTCCGGCGCCGCTGGCATCGCTGGCGTTGAAGCTCAGGATGCAGGCGGGCGCGCTGGCTTCTTCAGCGTTTTCGTCGGGCGTTTCCGCGCCGGATTGGGGGTCCATTGAGATGTCCGGTGCCGGCCAAGTTGTGAAGCTTGCCCGGAAAATGTGATTAGTTTGGCCCTTAACGCGTCGTTAACCGCTCGGGGCCGTGGCTACAATCCAGACGATTGTAGTGACCCTGAACGCGAAACGACCGTGAACGAACCTCAAACCTGGATGTGCCTGATCTGCGGCTGGATCTACGACGAAGCTGCGGGAGACGCTGAAACTGGTTTGCTGCCCGGAACCCGCTGGGCCGATGTTCCGATGAACTGGACGTGTCCGGAATGCGGTGCGCGCAAGGAAGACTTCGAGATGGTCCGCATCTGATGGAAGAACCCACGATGGCGAATGTTCTGAACGAGAGCTTCAATGGCTGACGCCACGCCGGCCCCCGCAGCCGCACCGGCATCGCCCGCGGTACGCGTGCTCGTGATCGACGACAGCAACACGATCCGCCGCAGCGCAGAGATCTTCCTGCGCCAGGGCGGCCACGAGGTCATCCTGGCCGAAGACGGATTCGACGCGCTGGCCAAGGTCAACGACCACACGCCCGACCTGATCTTCTGCGACATCCTGATGCCGCGGCTCGACGGCTACCAGACCTGCGCCATCATCAAGCGCAATCCGCGCTTCGCCGCGGTGCCGGTCATCATGCTGTCGTCCAAGGACGGCGTGTTCGACAAGGCGCGTGGCCGGATGGTCGGCTCCGAGGACTACCTGACCAAGCCTTTCACGAAGGAACAGCTCCTGCGCGCGGTGGCCCAATACCACCCGGCTCGACTTCTCCCCGAACAGTAAGAGTTTCCCCTCCCGGGTATTTCCGGTCGTCGCGAACGACCTGCGGTTTCCGGGCCAAAAAGCGCAACCCAGGCGCGTTTCCAAGGACACACCATGCCGATCCAGCATATTCTCCTGGTCGATGATTCGAAGACCGAGTTGGCTTATCTCTCCGACTTGCTCGCCAAGCGGGGTTTCACCGTCCGCACTGCCGAGAATGGCGAAGACGCGATGAAGCGCCTGGCGGAGGGAAAGCCCGACCTGATCCTGATGGACGTCGTGATGCCTGGAACGAATGGTTACCAGCTGACCCGCTCGATCACGCGCGATCCCCGATATTCCGACGTGCCGGTGATCATGTGCACCAGCAAGGGCCAGGAAACCGACCGCGTCTGGGGCATGCGCCAGGGCGCCCGCGACTACGTGGTCAAGCCCGTCGACACCGACGACCTGATGGCCAAGATCAAGTCGCTGGGCTGAGTCATGACGACCCCCTCGCTCCTCCCGTCGCTGCCCCCCAGGGGGGAGCCCGGATTGGCTCGGGTGGCGACCCTCGCTGCCCGGACGGTCGGGCGTACCGCAACTGACGTTAGCTGCAGCCGATAAGAGTCCATGGCCAATAAAGATGCCCTGCGCGAACTGCAAACCCGGCTGGCGAGCCGACTCCAGGCCGCCAAGACGCAGCCGCGCGCGCGCGGCTGGCTTGCCGTCGAGTGCGCCGGCGTCGGCCTGCTGCTGCCGCTGGCCCAGGCCGGCGAGATCTTCCCGCTGCGCGCGTTGCTGAAGCTGCCGCACGCCAAGCCCTGGATGACCGGCGTGGCGCAGCTGCGGGGCGACCTGTACACCGTGATCGACCTCGCGGCCTTCCTGGGCCTGCGCGCCCCGAAGGCCAACGACCCGGCCGCGTTGGACGGCCAGCTCGTGATGCTGGCCCCGTCGCTGCAGGTCAACGCCGCGCTGCGCGTGGACCGCCTGGCGGGCCTGCGGGGCGAAGAACAGATGACGCGCGAGGCCGAGTCGGCCGAGAGCGTCGGCGCCCGGCCCGCGTTCGCGGCCGGCCGCTGGAAGGATGCGCAGGGCGCGTCCTGGCAGGAGATCGATCTGGGAGCGCTGGCCGTGGACGGCGCGTTCCTCGATGTGATGAGCTGAAGAGAGGGTTCGTTCGCGACGGCGCGCCGTGCGAGCGGCGCCAAGGCACCGAGTGCGTCGAGCGGCCGTTGCAGGACTTGTTGGGATTTGAAATCTAGCGTGAAGAGGGCGAGATGAACTTGTCAGACCAGAACAGCGGCAACGTGCTCAAGCAGCATGGCGCCCACACCGAGGGTGGCCTCGAGAACGTCTATCCTCCCGTCGCTTCGGAGTCCGGCGCGCGCGCCCGTGACGTTGCGCTGGCGGATGTCGACCTCGGCGGCGCCGTCGATTCGCACCGCCAGTCGCTGCACGATTCGAACGACGGCCCGGGACGCGGACACGCCAATCACCCCACGCACACGATCTCGGCCGGCGGCGCGGTGCCCACGCTGGACCTCGACGTCCACGCGATGGGCCACTCGGCTTTCCCGCTCGACGGCGCAGGTCCGGGGCACGACGACGAGCACGTCGTGCACTCCGAGAACAACCTGTCCATCGACCTGCCGCTGGAAGGCGTCGACTCGACGATGACGGCCGCGTCGACGCTGGTGCCCGACCACGGCGAGCCCGCCCCCACGCGCCTGCTCGAGGGAGAGGCCGCGCCCGAGGGGGTCGCCGAGGTCGATGTCGACAACACCGGCCTGCCGCTGATCGGCCGCCGCTCGCTCGACTACCAGCGCCGCTTCGTGCTGACCCTGGCAACCATCGGCTTCCTCGGCCTTCTCGGAGGCGGCTACGCGGCCATCTCCGCGGCCACTGCGCACGCGAAGCAGGTGGAAGCCACCGGCGCGGCGCTGATGCAGTCGCAACGCCTGGCCAAGTCGGTCTCGCAGGCCATGATCGGCAGCCCCGCGGCCTTCCCTGAAGTGAAGGAATCGGGCTCGGTGCTGGCCACCGACGTGCGCGGCCTGAGCGCCGGCAACGACGTCGTGAACGCGGTGCCCTCGGGCGCCCAGGACACCGTCCAGCCGCTGCTGACGCTGGTCGATCGCGCCGAGAAGAACTCCAACATCGTGCTGCAGCAGCAGAAGACGCTGACCCAGGTGGGACAGGCGCTGCGCACCATCAACCGCCAGTCGTCCGACCTGCTGGAGACCGCGGAAACCGTGTCGTCCCTGAAGCTGCAGGGCGGCGCCTCGGCGGCCGAGATCTCCGCCGTCGGCCAGCTCGTGATGTTGACGCAGCGTATCGGCAAGAGCGCGAACGAGTTCCTGACCTACGAAGGCGTGAGCCCCGAGGCCGTGTTCCTGCTCGGCAAGGACTTGAACACCTTCCGCGAGATCGCCGACGGCCTGCTGCAAGGCAACGCCGACCTGCGCCTGCCCGGCACGAAGGAGCCCGCCACGCGCGAGCGCCTCGAGCAGCTGATCGCGCAGTACGAACAGACCCGCAGCCAGTCCAGCGCCATCCTGGCCAACCTGCAGGGCCTGGTGGCCGCGCGTGAGGCGCAGGCCCAGATCGTGGGCGACAGCGAGCCGCTGCGAAAGGGCCTGGAAGGCGTGCAGGCCCGCCTCGACCAGATCGGCGCGGTGTCCGTAGGCTCCTACATCGTGATCATCACGGCGCTGGTGCTGCTGGTGCTCGGCGCGATCGGCCTGCTGCGTCTGTACGTGGTCGCCCAGCAGCAACAGGCCCGGGACGCCGACGACAAGCGCTTGGAGGCCGACGCCCGCCAGCGCGAGGCCCAGCGCGTCAACGACGCCAACCAGGCCGCCATTCTCCGGCTGATGAACGAACTGCAGTCGGTCGCCGAGGGCGATCTGACGCAGCAAGCCACCGTGACGGAAGACATCACGGGCGCGATCGCCGACTCGGTGAACTACACCGTGGAAGAGCTGCGAACCCTGGTGGCGCAGGTGCAGGGCACCGCCAACCGGGTGACGGACACCACCGGTCAGGTGGAACAGACGTCCACCGAGCTGCTGGCGGCCTCCACCGAACAGCTGCACGAGATCCGCGAGACCGGCGAGTCGGTGCTCCAGATGGCCGGCCGAATCAACGACGTGTCGCAACGCGCCCAGGAGACGGTGCACGCCGCCCAGCAATCGCTGACGGTGACGCAGGCCGGCCGCCGCGCGGTGCAGGACGCCATCGAGGGCATGAACTCGATCCGCGACCAGATCCAGGAAACCTCCAAGCGGATCAAGCGCCTGGGTGAATCGTCGCAGGAGATCGGCGAAATCACCGAGCTGATTTCCGACATTACCGAACAGACGAACGTGCTGGCCCTGAACGCCGCCATCCAGGCGGCCTCCGCCGGCGACGCGGGTCGCGGCTTCTCGGTGGTTGCCGAGGAAGTGCAGCGGCTGGCCGAACGCTCCGGCGACGCCACGCGACAGATCGCGGCCCTGGTGAAGGCCATTCAGACCGACACCGGCGACGCCGTGGCCGCCATGGAACGTTCCACGCAGGGCGTGGTGCAGGGCGCGCAGCTGTCCGACGCGGCCGGTGCGGCGCTGGTCGACATCGACCGCGTGACGCGCGAACTGTCGGCACTGGTGGAAAGCATCTCCACGCAGGCGCAGAGCGAAGCGCAATCCGCGAACGTCGTGGCCTCCAACATCCAGCACATCTTCGCCGTGACCGAGCAGACCGGCGACGGCACGCGTTCCACCGCGCAGATCGTCCGCGAGCTGTCGCGTACGGCCGAAGAATTGCGCCAGTCCGTTTCCCGGTTCAAGATCAGTTGAATGACCGCCCCCTCGCTCCTCCCGTCGCTGCCCGCGGTGGGGGAGCACGGATGGGCTCGGATGTGATCCTCGCTTCCCGTGTTCCTTCCGCTTTCGGTGCGTAGTTGAGTACCCTTGTGTGCATGCCCCCTCGGGTATGCGCGCTGGAGATGACGTTGAGTGAACAAACAGCGCACGCAGTGCCTGCAGACCTGAGCACGTTGGCCTGGGTGGCCGACGAGCTTCGCCGCACCCTGGACAACGCCCACAAGGCGTTGCGGCGCCAGGTGCGCGAGACCGAGGCTGCGCCGCAAGGCACCGAGATCGACGGCACCGCGTCCGCGGCGCTGCAACAGGCCCGCGCGCTGTTCCACCAGGGCGCCGGCGCGCTCGACATGGTCGGCCAGGCCGAGGGCGCGCGCATGCTTCGCGCCAGCGAGCAGGCCGTGCTGCGGCTGATGCAGAAGGTGCGCCAGCTCGATGGCAACGCCGTCACCACCATCGAACGCTCGTCGTTCGCGCTGCTCGATTTCCTGCGCCGCCGCCTGGCCGGCAAGGACATGTCGCCGCTGGCGCTGTTCCCGCAATACCGCGAGGTGCAGACGCTCGCGGGCGCCGACCGCATCCACCCGGCCGACCTGTGGACGGCCGAGGCGTCGTCGCAGGCCTCGCAACTGGCCGACGCCGCGCCGGCGCTGGCCAAGGCCGCGGCCGGCTCGCACGTGATGGCGCTGCAGCCCGACGCCGATACCCGTGGCCGCATGGAGCAGTGCATGCTCGCGCTGCTGCGCGGCCCGGTGGGCCCGGCCGCCACGCAGATGAGCCAGCTGTTCGCCGGCCTCGCCGCGGGCACCTCCGGCAAGCTCGCGGGCCTGTGGTCCGTGGCCGCAGCCTTCTTCGAGGCGCAGGCCCAGGGCCGCCTGTCGGCCGACGTCTACAGCAAGCGCCTCACGTCGCGCCTGCTGGCCCAGGTGCGCCTGGCCGAACGCGGCCAGGCCGACGTCTCCGACCGCCTCACGCAGGACCTGCTGTTCTTCTGCAGCCGCGCGCTGCCGGGCGACGACGCCAAGGCGCCGCGCCTGATGGCCGTGCGCAAGGCCTTCGCGCTGCCGGCGCAGGAGCCGGTCGACTACGAACAGGAAGCGCTCGGCCGCTACGACCCGGCGCTGATCCCGCTGGCGCGTCGCCGCGTGGAGGCGCTGAAGGAATCGTGGTCGTCGGCCACCGCCGGCCAGTCGGGCCTCGCGGCCAGCCTGCGCGAACAGGCCACGCTGGTGGCCGACTCGGTGCGCAAGCTCCATCCCGAGGGCGAGCACATGGCGCGCGCGCTCGACGCCGCGGTCACCCAGGTGGCCGAGGGCAGCAGCGTGCCCTCGCCCAACCTGGCGATGGAAGTGGCTACCAGCCTGCTGTGCCTGGACGCCGCACTCGACGACGCCGACATCGCCGACGCCTCGTTCGGCACCCGCATCCACCAGCTCGCCGAGCGCATCGACCTGGCGCGCCAGGGCCGCACGCCCGGCCCGATCGAGCCGTGGATGGAAGACCTCTACCGCCGCGCCTCCGATCGCCAGACGATGGGCAGCGTGGTGCAGGAACTGCGCTCCTCGCTGGCCGACGTGGAAGGCCAGCTCGACAAGTTCAACCGCAATCCGGCCGAGCGCGAGCTGCTGGTGCCGGTGCCGGCCAAGCTGTCGGCCATGCGCGGCGTGCTGTCCGTGCTGGGGCTCGACCAGGCCGGCCACGCCGTCGTGCGCATGCGCGACGAGGTCGACGCCGTGCTGGCGCAGTCGCGCGAGGGCGTGGAGGTCGACGCCACGTCGCGCGCGCTGTCCGACCAGGCCGTGGGCCGCCTGGCCGCCAACGTCGGCGCGCTGGGCTTCCTGATCGACCTGCTGGGCGTGCAGCCGCAGCTGGCCAAGTCGCTGTTCAAGTTCGACGCCGATTCCGGCCGCCTCGAGACGGTGATGGGCCGCACGGACGAGGTCGTCCCGACCGAGGTCGATGCCCCCGCCGCCCACGAGAGCGAGCTGCTGGAGCAGGTGCAGTCGCTGGCCGCCGCCGCCGGCGGCGACGGCGCCTCCAAGGCCGAGATCATCCACAAGCTCGACGAGCTGGCCCAGCAGGCGGTCGCCTCCGACGAGAAGAGCATCGCCGACGCCGCCAAGGCCGCCAGCAAGGCGCTGGCGCGCAGCGACGAGAGCGGCGCCGGCGAGGTGCGCCAGGAGATCGCGCAGGCGTTGTCCGACTTCGCCGCGCCGCCCGCGCCGGCCCCGATCGCGCCCGCCCCGGCCGTGTCGGCCACGGCCACGGCCGAGGACGACGAGATGCTCGACGTCTTCTTCGAGGAGGCCGAGGAAGTCATCGCCGGCGCCCGCGAGAGCCTCGAGAAGCTCGCCGAGGAGCCGCAGCACTTCGAATCCATCTCCACCGTCCGCCGCGCGTTCCATACCCTCAAGGGCAGCTCGCGCATGGTCGGCCTGAAGGACTTCGGCGAAGCCGCCTGGGCCTGCGAGCAGCTGTACAACGCGCGCCTGGCCGATCACGTGATCGAGGCCAATCCCGAGCTGCGCACGTTCTCGATGAACGTGCTCGACGAGCTGGAGGGCTGGGTCAAGGCGCTGGTCGCCAGGAACGCCACCGGCTTCACGAGCGCGCCCATCGTGGCCGCCGCCAACGCGCTGCGCGACGGCGTCGACCCGGATGCCGAGCCCGTCAAGCCCAGGACGCCGGCCTCGATGGAAGCCACAGCGGTGCTGCCGCCGTCCGTCGCGCACAAGCCGGGCCCGCAGGACGACTTCGAGCCGGCGCCCAAGGAAGCGGGCGACACCGAGATCCTCGACGACTTCGCATCGACGGCCTCGGGCGGCCTCGACGAGGCGTCCGGGAAGCCTGCCGACCATGCCGTCGACCACGGGTTCACGCTGAACCTGCCGGGCGACTCCGACACGCCGGATCCGCACGCGCACGCGCCGACCGGGTACGTCCACGCGAGCACGGAGCTCGTGGAGGAGCCCACGGTCGTCCAGCCCCTGGAGCGCTTGCCCCGCTACGCCGCGCCGAATTTCGAATTCGACCTGGGCGACCTCGACAAGAGCACGCCGGCCGCCGACGACCCCGAGCGCACGCACGTCACCTCGCGCACCGAAGACAACGGCCCTGACACCGTGCCCGCCGCGTTCGGCGACGAAGCCGGGTTCGACCTGCTGCCCGCGGAACGCACCGCCGAGCCCGCCGCCAACGACGCCGCCGTCGCCGGCACGCACGCGTTCGACCTCGGCGGCCAGCCGGCCGACGATGCCGAGAACTACAAGGTCATCGGCCCTCTGCGCATCGGCCTGGGCCTGTTCAACATCTTCCTCAACGAGGCCGACGAGCAGTCGCGCCGCCTGTGCACCTCGCTCGCCGAGTGGGTGCTGGAGCTGCCGCGCCCGGTGGGCGAGGAGGCCGTGGCGCTGGCGCATTCGCTGGCCGGCAATTCGGCCACCGTGGGCCATGCCGACCTGTCGTCGCTCGCGCGCCGGCTGGAGCACGCGCTCGAGGTGTCGCAGTCGCGCCTGGTGACGCCGGACGAGGCGCGCCTCTACAACGACGTCGCCGAGGAGATCCGCCGCCTGCTGCACCAGTTCGCCGCCGGCTTCCTGCAGTCGCCCGCCGCGCCGCTGCTGGCCCGTTTCGACGCCTTCCAGGCCTCGGTGCAGGCCCAGGCCGCGCAGACCGTGCACGACGAGAGCGTGCAGCGCGCCCGCGACGCCGAGGCCGCGGCGCAAGCCGAGGCCCAGGCCGCCGCCGAGGCGAAGGCCGCGGCCGAGGCCAAGGCCGCTGCCGAAGCACAAGCCGTCGCCGAGGCAAGAGCCGCCGCCGAGGCGAAGGCCGCCGGGGAAGCCAAGGCCGCGGCCGAAGCGCAAGCGGCTGCCGAAGCGCAGGCGCGGGCCGCGGCGGAAGCTGCCGCTGCCGTTGCGCACGCCGCCGCCGCCGCCTCGGTCGAGGAAGACCACTTCGCCGAGCCGCCGATCGCCGCGGCGGAGATCATCGACTCGCCCGACACCGAGATCGGCGCCGACGAATTCGAGGCGCTCAACGCCGCCGCCGATGCGGCCGCGGCGCCCGTCGAAACGCACGCGCAGCCGATCGCCGCGGTGCCGGAATCCGGTCTCGGCGCGGTCAGGTTCAGCGTGCTGGACGACGCCGTCCGCACCGAGACCGGCGAGCGCCACGAGGTGGCCGCGCCGCAGGGCGAAGGCACCGGCTTCGCGCAGGATCTGGACGCGCAGGACGCGATCGATCCCGAGCTGTTCGAGATCTTCACCGAAGAGGCGCAGGAACTGCTGCCTTCGCTCGCCTCTCACCTGCGCGCGTGGGAAGTGGCGCCGGAGATGCAATCCGAGGCGTTCGGTGCGCTGCGCGCGCTGCACACGCTCAAGGGCAGCGCCCGCCTGGCCGGCGCCATGCGCCTGGGCGAGCTGGCGCACCGCCTGGAATCGGCGTTCGAGGAACGCGTGGGCGGGCGCTCGGCCAACCCGCCGACGATGGCGATGCTGCACACCGGCGTCGATGCGCTCGACGAGGAATTCCAGCGCCTGCGGCGTGCGCCGCGCGCGCCCGAGCCCGTGGCCGCGCCGGCCCCGGTGGCCGCACCGGTGGTCGCCGAGCCCGAACCGGTGGTCGCTGCAAGCCCGGTCGAGGAACAGACCGCGCCGGCCGCCATGCCCGCGGCCGAGGTGCCGGCGCCCGTCGCGCCCGAGCCGACGATTCGCCAGATCGTCCCCAAGGCCCTGTCCGACGCGGCCCCGGCCGCGATCGACTGGGCCCGCTTCAGCGCCACCAACCCGTCGCGCATGCAACGCGTCATCGAGGCCGCCGTCGGCAACCCGGCCACGGCCACGGTGCGCGTCAAGGCGCCGCTGCTCGACCGCCTGGTGAACCAGGCCGGCGAAGTCTCGATCACGCGCTCGCGCCTCGAGAGCGACGTCACGCAGATGCGCGTGTCGCTGCGCGAACTCACGGAAAACCTGGATCGCCTGCGACGCCAGCTGCGCGACATCGAGCTGCAGGCCGACACGCAGATCGCCTCGCGCCTGGAGGCCAGCAAGAGCTCCTCCGTCGAGTTCGATCCGCTGGAAATGGACCGCTTCACGCGCTTCCAGGAGCTCACGCGCATGATGGCCGAGTCGGTGAACGACGTGGCCACCGTCCAACGCAGCATCACGCAGACGGTGCAGTCGGCCGAAGACGAGATGGCCGCCCAGGCCCGCCTCACGCGTGCGCTGTCCGAGGACCTGCTGCGCGCGCGCATGGTGCCGTTCGATGCTCTGTCCGAACGCCTGTACCGCGTCGTGCGCCAGGCGGCCAAGGAAACGTCGGTGCAGGTGCGCCTGAACGTCGAGGGCTCGTCCATCGAGCTGGATCGAAGCGTCCTCGACCGCATGGCCGGCGCCTTCGAGCACTTGCTGCGCAACGCCGTCGTGCACGGCATCGAGGCGCCGGACATCCGCCGCGCCCAGGACAAGGATCCGGTGGGCACGATCGATGTCACGCTGGCCCAGCAAGGCAACGAAGTGCGGATCCAGATCCGCGACGACGGCAACGGCCTCGACCTGCAGCGCATCGAGGCGCGCGGCCGCCGCAACGGGCTCATCGCGCCCGACGCCCGGCCGTCCGACGCCGAACTGGCCAACCTGATCTTCACGCCGGGCTTCACCACCACGGACGAGGTCACCGAACTGGCCGGCCGCGGCGTGGGCATGGACGCGGTGCGCACCGACGTCACCGCGCTGGGCGGCCGCATCGAGACCGCCTCGGCCCCGGGCCGCGGCACGGCCTTCACGCTGCTGCTGCCGCTGACCACGGCCGTCACGCGCGTCGTTCAACTGCGCTGCGGCGACCTCACCGTCGCCATGCCGGCCTCGCTGGTGGAGGTGGTGCGCCGCGCCAACAACACCGACGTGGAACAGGCCTACCTGAGCGGCACCTACCGCGACGGCGCCCACGACGTGCCGTTCTTCTGGCTCGGCGCGCTTCTGCAATCGAGCACGCACGGCACGCTGGCCGGCAAGACCACGTCGGTCGTGCTGGTGCGAAGCGCGGAACAGCGCGTCGCCCTGCACGTCGACCAGGTCGTCGGCAACCAGGAAGTGGTCGTCAAGAACCTGGGGCCGCAACTGGCGCGCCTGCCGGGCCTGGCGGGCATGTCGCTGCTGGCCACCGGCGAGGTGGTACCCATCTACAACCCGGTGGCGCTGGCGGCCGTGTACGGCCAGCGCGTGGCCGCCGAGGCAGGTGGTACGCAGGCGCCGGTGGTGGTGGAGGAAGTCCAGGAAGTCAAGGCGCCGCTGATCCTGGTGGTGGACGATTCGCTGACCGTGCGCCGCGTCACGCAGCGCCTGCTCGCGCGCGAAGGCTTCCGCGTCACGGTGGCCAAGGACGGCCTGGATGCGCTGGAGCAGCTCGAGGTCGAGCGTCCGGCCGTGATGCTCACCGACATCGAGATGCCGCGCATGGACGGCTTCGACCTGCTGCGCAACGTGCGCCACGATCCGCGCTGGCAGGGCCTGCCGGTGATCATGATCACGTCGCGCATCGCCCAGAAGCACCGCGACCTGGCCGAGCAGCTGGGCGCGGACCACTATCTCGGCAAGCCCTATGATGAAGAACAGCTGATCGGCCTGATCCGGGAGAATGTTGCGAAGAAGATGCCGGCCTGAGTATTCGTGACGGTTTCCCGGCCCGGGCCGGATGCCGCTGGGGAGTCGGGATTTCAGTCGGAGGACACTCGACCGATAACAGGGGTCACCGCTTCAACAATTCATGCCGGAAATCATCGATCACCTTGCCTCGCTGACCGGGTTGCGCGACCGCGACACCCTCGACGTCAGCCTGGCGCACGCCATGCGCGACTTCCTCACGCCGCAGCGTGTGGCCGTCTACCGGCTGGTGGGTGACCAGAACGAGGAGCGCTGGCTGACCCGGGCGGCGCTGCTGGCCAACTCGCCGGCGGCCACCGCCGACCCGGCCTGGGTGGACCTGGGCACGCTGCCGCGCGCCACCGAGCGCCCGACCTGGCTCGAGTGCCTGACCACGGCCAAGATCATCGAGACGCGCGAGGGCGAGATCGTCACCACGCTGTTCCCGGTGATGTCCGACACGGGCGCCGTGGGCGTCATCGAGATCCAGAACACCCGCGGCATCGGCAGCAAGTCGCGCCGCCTCGTGTTCGGCGTGCTGCGCATCTACCGCAACGTGCAGACGCTGCTCGACTACAGCGAGCGCGACAGCCTCACGGGCCTGCTCAACCGCAAGATCTTCGACGACAGCTTCTACAAGGTGTCCTCGCTGCCGTTGCTCGACGCCAAGCTCGACGAAGGCGAACGCCGCCACGCGTCGGGCTCGCGCTACTGGCTCGGCGTGGTGGACATCGACCACTTCAAGACCGTCAACGACCGCTTCGGCCACCTGATCGGCGACGAGGTGCTGCTGCTGCTGTCGCGCATCATGCGCGGCGCGTTCCGCTTCTCCGACCAGCTCTACCGCTTCGGCGGCGAGGAGTTCGTCGTGCTGCTGCTGTGCAACGACGAGGCCGACGCCGCCGTCGCCTTCGAGCGCTTCCGCCGCGTGGTGGGCGAGTACCCGTTCCCGCAGGCCGGCAAGATCACGGTCAGCGTCGGCTTCACCGCCATCGAGGTCGGCGACACCCCCGCCGCCGCCTTCGAGCGCGCCGACCGCGCCGTGTACCACGCCAAGAACAACGGTCGCGACCAGGTCAGCAACCACGCCGAGCTGATGCGCCAGGGCGTCATCGAGGACGACAAGCGGGTGAGCGACGTCGAGTTGTTCTAGCGACTTCGGCGGGGTTTCGCGACGTTTTCGACCACGCACAGGTCGCGGCGGAGCCAGACCAGCGCTCGGGGCACGGATTCGCGGACAGAGATCTCCATGGTGCCCGGTTGTGGGCCCGGCGCTGTCCTAAAATCGCGGCAATGGCTTCCGAACCGATCAACCTGACCAACCAGTTCCTCATCGCGATGCCCGGGATGGTGGACGAGGCGTTCGCGGGCGCGGTCGTCTACCTGTGCGAGCACAGCGAGAAGGGCGCGTTGGGGCTGATGATCAACAAGCCGGTCGACATCCGCCTGCGCAACCTGTTCGAGAAGGTCGACCTCACGCTCAGCAGCGACGACCTGGCCGAGCAGCCGGTCTTCTACGGCGGCCCGGTGCAGACCGAGCGCGGCTTCGTGCTGCACGAGCGCCTGGACGGCTCGGTGCAGTACAACTCCACGCTGTCGGTGCCCGGCGGCCTCGAGATGACCACCAGCAAGGACGTGCTCGAGGCCATGGCCGTGGGCAATGGCCCGCGCCGCGTGCTGGTCACGCTGGGCTACAGCGGTTGGGCCACGGGACAACTGGAGGACGAGCTGGGCCGCAACGGCTGGCTCAACGTCGACGCCGCGCCCGAGATCATCTTCGACACCCCGATCGAGAAGCGCTACGAACGCGCACTGGCCTTGCTGGGCATCGACCCGCGCATGCTCAGCCAGGAGGCGGGGCACGCATGACGGGCGACGCGCCCGCCGCGAGCGGATCCCGCGCCGTCCGTTCGTTTCTTGCCTTCGATTACGGTACCAAGCGCGTCGGCGTGGCCACCGGCAACACGCTCATGAAGCTCACGCAGCCGCTGCGCACGCTGGCGCTGGAGGGCGACGCGCGCTTCAAGGCGATCGAGGCCCTGATCAGGGAATGGACGCCCGACGCGCTGGTGATCGGCGTCCCCTTTCACCCGGACGGCGCCGAGCACGACAATACGGCGCGTGCCCGCAAGTTCGGCCGCCAGCTGCACGGCCGCTTCCGGCTGCCGGTGCACGAGGTCGACGAGCGCTACACCACCGTCGACGTGGAATCCGCGGGCGCCCGCGACGCCGATTCGGCCGCGGCGGCGCTGATCCTCGAACAGTTTTTCCGGGAACACGAATGACAAACCTGCTTCTGGATGCGGAGGCGCTGTATGGCGAGCTCAAGCAAGGCGTCGCGCGGCTGATGACGCCCGACACGGTGCTCGTGGGCATCTGGTCGGGCGGCGCCTGGCTGGCCCAGCGCCTCAACGCCGATCTCAAGACCGACCGCCCCGTCGGCACGATCTCCAGCACGCTGCACCGCGACGACTTCGGCGAGCGCGGCCTGGGCGCCGTCGAGGCCGCCACCAGCCTGCCGTTCGAGATCGACGGCGCGCGCATCCTGCTGATCGACGATGTCATCGCCAGCGGCCGCACCATCCGCGCCGTCGTCAACGAGCTGTTCGACTACGGCCGCCCGGCCTCGGTCGAGCTGGCCGTGATGGTGGACCGCGGCGGCCGCGAGCTGCCCGTGGCCGCCGCGTTCGCCGCCGCCAAGCTCACGCTGCCCGCCACCCAGCGGCTGTCGCTCGCGCGCGAGCCCGACGGCCGCTTCACCTTCGCCGTCAAGGAGACCACCTGATGCTCGCGCGACGAAATCCGCAGCTCAACGCCCACGGCGAGCTGATCCACCTGCTGTCCATCGAGGGCCTGCCGCGCGTGATCCTCACGCAGATCCTCGACACCGCCGGCACCTTCCTGTCCGTCAACGACCGCGACGTGAAGAAGGTGCCCCTGCTGCGCGGCAAGAGCGTGTTCAACCTGTTCTTCGAGAACTCCACGCGCACGCGCACCACCTTCGAGATCGCGGCCAAGCGCCTGTCGGCCGACGTGATCAACCTCGACATCGCCAAGTCGTCCGCGTCGAAGGGCGAGAGCCTGCTCGACACGATCGCCAACCTGTCGGCCATGCACGCCGACATGTTCGTGGTGCGCCACAGCGAGTCGGGCGCGCCTTACCTGATCGCGAAGCACTGCGCGCCGCACGTGCACGTGGTCAACGCCGGCGACGGCCGCCATGCGCACCCCACGCAGGGGCTGCTGGACATGTACACGATACGGCACTACAAGAAGTCGTTCAACGAGCTCACGGTGGCCATCGTCGGCGACATCGTGCACTCGCGCGTGGCCCGCTCCGACATCCACGCGCTCACCACGCTGGGCGTGCCCGAGATCCGCGCCGTCGGCCCCAAGACGCTGGTGCCGGGCGACCTGCGCGACATGGGCGTGCGCGTCTGCCACGACATGAAGGAGGGCGTGAAGGACGCCGACGTCGTCATCATGCTGCGCCTGCAGAACGAGCGCATGAGCGGCGCGATGCTGCCGAGCGCCGGCGAGTACTTCAAGAGCTACGGCCTCACCGAGGACGTGCTGGCGCGCGCCAAGCCCGACGCCATCGTGATGCACCCGGGCCCGATCAACCGCGGCGTGGAGATCGACTCGCGCGTGGCCGACGGCGCGCACAGCGTCATCCTGCCGCAGGTCACGTTCGGCATCGCCGTGCGCATGGCCGTGATGTCCATTCTTGCCGGGAACGACGCATGAAGATATTGATCCGCAACGGTCGCGTCGTCGACCCCGCGAGCGGCCGCGACGAGACCGCCGACGTCGCCATCGCCGCCGGCCGCATCGTGGCCATCGGCCGGGTGCCCGCCGACTTCACCCCGGAGCGCACGATCGCGGCCGACGGCTGCGTCGTCGCGCCGGGCCTGGTGGACCTCGCCGCGCGCCTGAAGGAAGCCGGCGCCGGCGCGCTGGAAAGCGAACTCGCGGCCGCGGCCGCGGGCGGCGTCACCAGCCTCGTGTGTCCGCCCGACACCGACCCGCCGCTCGACGAGCCCGGCCTGGTCGACATGCTCAAGTTCCGCGCCCGCAAGCTGAGCCGCTGCCGGCTGTTCCCGCTGGGGGCGCTCACGCGCCACCTCGACGGCGAGGAGCTCACGGAGATGATCGATCTCACGGAGGCCGGCTGCGTCGGCTTCTCGCAGGCCGAGCGTCCTGTCAAGGACAACCTCACGCTGATGCGCGCGATGCAGTACGCCAGCACGCACGGCTACGCGGTGTGGCTGCGGCCGCAGGATCGCTCGCTGGGCGGCGGCGTGGCAGCGAGCGGCGCGGTCGCGACGCGCCTGGGCCTGTCGGGCGTGCCGGTGGCCGCCGAGACCATCGCGCTGCACACCATCATCGAGCTGGTGCGCCAGACCGGCACCCGCGTGCACCTGTGCCGCCTGTCCAGCGCGGCCGGCGTGGAGCTGGTGCGCCGCGCCAAGGCCGAGGGCCTGCCCGTCACCGCCGACGTCAGCATCAACTCGCTGCACCTGACCGACGTGGACATCGGCTACTTCAACTCCGACATGCGCCTGACGCCGCCGCTGCGCCAGGGCAAGGATCGCGACGCGCTGCGCGCCGGCCTGGCCGACGGCACCATCGACGCGCTGGTGTCCGACCACACGCCCATCGGCGAAGACGACAAGATGCTGCCGTTCGGCGAGGCCGTGCCGGGCGCCACCGGCCTGGAGCTGCTGCTGAGCCTCGCGCTGAAGTGGGGCGCGGAGGCGAAGCTGCCGCTCGCGCAGGCGCTCGCGCGCGTCACGAGCGAGCCCGTGCGCGTGCTGGGCGAGTCGCTCGGCTCGCTGGGCCAGAGCGCGGGCCGGCTCGTGGAGGGCGGCGTGGCCGACATCTGCGTGTTCGACCTGGAGGCCGAGTGGCAGGTGACCGCCGGGATGCTGCGCAGCCGCGGCAAGCACACGCCGTTCGACGCCGCCAGCAGCGGCACCCGCATGCCCGGCCGCGTGCGTCATACCCTCGTCGCCGGCACGCTGGCCTACAGCGCGGCGGACGCGGCCACCGCTTGAGAACGCTCGTCGCACTCTGGCGCATCCTGCGCGTCGCCGGCATGGTGGCGCAGGGCTTGTGGCTCGCGGGCGTCGTGATGCCGCGCCTCGACGCCGCGGGCCGCCACGCCATCGTGCAGCGCTGGAGCGTGAAGATGCTGCGCTGCCTCGGCGTGGAGGTGCGCGTGGCGGGTTCTGCCCTTCCGGGCGCGGTGCTGATGGTGGCCAACCACGTGTCGTGGCTCGACATCCCGGCGCTGCATGCGAGCGCGCCGCAGGTGCGTTTCGTCTCCAAGTCGGACATCGCGCACTGGCCGTTGCTCGGCAAGCTGGCACGCGCCGGGGGCACGCTGTTCATCGAGCGCGAACGCAAGCGCGACGCGCTGCGCGTGGTGCACGAGGTGGCCGAGGCGCTGCATGCGGCCGATGCCGTGGCGGTGTTTCCCGAGGGCACCACGGGGGCCGGCCACGGCGTGTTGCCGTTCCACGCCAACCTGCTGCAGGCGGCCATCAGCACGTCCACCACCGTGCAGCCGGTTGTCCTGCGCTACAGCGAGCCCGGCCATCCCGTCAGCGTCGCGGCGCAATACATCGATGACACGACGCTGGTCGAGAGCCTCATGAAGGTCTGCCGGGCGCGCGGCCTCGTCGTCGACGTGCGCTTCCTGGCGCCCGAGCCGGCCGGCGAACGCGACCGGCGGGCGTTGGCCGAGACACTGCGCGAGCGCGTCGCGGCCGAGCTGGCGACCTTCGACCGAGCCTGCTGACTCGGCCGGTGTTGCGCGGCGCGGCGGTGCGTGGCCTGCCCTCTCGCGGGAAGCGAAAGGGACATCGATGACGGCTAGAACCGGCTCGCGGCATCGATCTCGCGCGCGGGCGTGCGGGGCGGCGCCGGCAGCCGTGCCATGCGCGCGGCGATGGCCACGGCGCCCAGCCACAGCAGCCCGAGGAACGCTAGCACGCCCAGCCACGCGCCGGCCTGCCAGGCGTGGCCGCCGAGCCAGCCCATCGAACTCGCGCCGAGGTAGTAGGCGGTGAGATAGACGGCCGAGGCCAGCGCCTTGGAGCGTTGCGCCAGCCGGCCCACCCAGCTGCTGGCCACCGAGTGCGCGGCGAAGAAGCCGAAGGTGAACAACGCGACGCCGGCGATGATCATAGTCAGCGCGTTGGACAGCGTCAGCGCGAGGCCGACGGCGCACAGGGCCAGCATGGCGCCCAGCACGCGCGACGAGCCCCGGCGATCGGCCTGCCGGCCGGCCCATGGCGACGAGAACATGCCCACCACGTACAGCAGGAACACCGCGCCGATGGTCGCGTGGGACAGCGCGAACGGGGCCTGCACCAGGCGGAAGCCGAGATAGTTGTAGAAGCTCACGAAGCTGCCCATCAGCAGCAGGGCCAGCGCGAACAGCGGCTTCAGACCGCGCTCGCCCGCCACGGCGCGCAGGTCGGCCAGCGCGTGGCGTGGATGCAGCGGACGCGGCCGGTGCCGGCGCGACGGCGGCAGGCTGCGCCAGAACTCGAACGCGGCGATCGCGCCCAGCACGCCCAGGCCAGCGAACGCGCCGCGCCATCCCGTGTGGTCGGCCAGCAGGCCGCAGACGAGCCGGCTGGACATGCCGCCCGCCGCGTTGCCCGCGATGATCAGGCCCACCGACTGGCCCAGCGCGCGCGCATCCACCTCCTCGGCCAGCCACGCGGACGACACCGCCGGCAGCCCGGCCAGGCTCAGGCCCAGCAGCGCGCGCAGCGCGATCAGCGCGCCGTAGCTCGGCGCGACCGCGCACAGCAGGCTGAACAGCGCGCCCAGCACGATGGCGGCGAGCATCACGGGCTTGGGGCCGTATCGCTGCGCCAGGAAGCCGGCGGGAATCAGGCCCAGCGCCATCGCGCCGGCGGTGGCCGACAGCACGCCGCTGGCCTGCGCGGCGTCGAGCGCGAACGCGCTGCCGAACAGCGGCAGCAGCGGCTGCGGCCCATAGAACATGCCGAAGGTGGCGAAGCCGCCCACGAACAGCGCCCAGCGCGCGGCGCGGTGGGCGGCGCTGCCGGGGGCGATGGGCGGCGGCAGCGCCTCGCCCTCCGCCCGCGGCGCGACGGCGGCGGGCAACCCCAGGCTGGCAGGCGTAGCGGACATGGCGCCATCGTAGGCAGCCGCGCTTAGTCAGTCCAATATATGATTCTCTAAGTATTGAGACGTTGAAAGACTCAATGGAGCTGCGCCACCTGCGCTATTTCGTCGCCGTCGCCGAGGAGCTGCACTTCACGCGCGCGGCCGAGCGCCTGCACATCGCGCAGCCGCCACTGAGCCAGCAGATCCGCGCGCTGGAGGCCGAGCTGGGCGTGCGGCTGTTCGAGCGCACGCGGCGCTCCGTGGCGCTGACCGACGCCGGCCATGCGCTGCTGGTCCGCGCCCGCGAGCTGCTCGCGGCCGCGCAGGCGCTGCCGCAGGAACTGCAGCGCATCGCGCGCGGCGAGGTGGGCCAACTGCGCATCGGCTTCTCGTCCACGCTGCCGCTCACCAAGGTGCTGCGCGACGTCGTCGCCGACTGGCGCCGCACCCATGCCGACGTGGCGCTGCACCTGCGCGAGATGCACTCGGCGCTGCAGTTCGAGGCCTTGCGCGCGGGCGAACTGGACGTCGGCCTGGTGCGCTACAACGAGCGCGCGCCCGAGGGCATCCGCCTGCAGCTGCTGCGCCGCGATCCGCTGCGCCTGGTGGTGCCGTCGGGCCACCGCTTCGCGCGCCGCCGCTCGGTGCCGATCGCCGACTGCCGCGACGAGGCCTTCATCGGCTTTCCCGGCGACGCGGGCACCGGCACCGGCCCGCTGCTCAAGCGCCTGTGCGCGCAGGCCGGCTTCGAGCCGCGCATCGCGCAGGAGGCCCGCGAAGCCACCACGCAGATCGGCCTGGTGGCGGCCGGGCTGGGCATCGCGGTGTTGCCGGCGCCGCTGGAGGCCGTGCGCATCGAGGGCGTGCATTACGTGCCGCTGGAAGGCGAGGGCGCGGTGCTGGTGATGTCGGCGGCCACGCGCGCGGACGAGGCGTCGGAGCGGGTGCTGGCGTTCGTCAGGCGGGTCGGCGCGATGGCCGGCGGCGAGTGAGGCCGCTCAGGCCAGTGTCCACGCGACCTGCCGCGTGCCGCCGATGTTCGCGCCTGTGGAGGTCGCTCTCGGATGGTGGTCGATCAGCGTCGCCGCCAGCAGCCTGCCGTCGGTGACGGCCTGGCGCACCTGGTCGGGCGTGATGGCGGCCAGCGGCAGCTTCAGGCGCTGCGCGAAGTTCCCGGCGGCGTTGCGCCAGCCGAGGTAGAGGAAGCGTTCGGATGGCTTGCCATGCGCGAAGTCGCCGACCAGCACGACCCCGCCGGCATCCACGGACTTCACCCGCAGCGTGAGATCGAAGACGACCGCGCCGGCCGCGCCCGGCGTGCCGGGATGCAGCGCGCCGTCCTTGTCCTGCAGGCCGAACGCGCCGGCGCCGCCGTCCCAGTGCACGGGGCCGGCGCCGTCGTAGACCAGTTGCAGGCGGATGGCGTCCACGGCAGGGTGCTCCCTCTCAGGCCTTCTTGCCCTGCGCGGCCACCGCCGCCGCGGCCTTGGCGGCGGCCTCCGCGTCGCCCAGGTAGTAGCTCTTGATCGGTTTCAGGTCCGCGTCGAGTTCGTACACCAGCGGGATGCCGTTGGGGATGTTGACGCCCACGATGTCGGCGTCGCCGATGTTGTCGAGGTACTTCACCAACGCGCGGATCGAGTTGCCGTGCGCGGCGACGACGATGCGCTGGCCCGACCTGATCGCCGGGGCGAGTACCTCGTTCCAGCACGGCAGCACGCGGGCCACGGTGTCCTTCAGGCACTCGGTGAGCGGGATCTGGGCGGGGTCCAGCTTGGCGTAGCGCGGGTCGTGGCGCTGGCCGCGCGGGTCGTCGGCCTCGAGCGGCGGCGGCGGCGTGTCGTAGCTGCGGCGCCAGATCAGCACCTGCTCGTCGCCGTACTGCTTGGCCATGTCGGCCTTGTTCAGGCCCTGCAGGCCGCCGTAGTGGCGCTCGTTGAGGCGCCAGTCCAGCTTGACCGGCAGCCAGGTGCGGTCCATCGTGTCCAGGCAGTGCCATAGCGTCCAGATGGCGCGCTTGAGCACCGAGGTGTAGGCCACGTCGAACTCGTAGCCCGCCTCCTTCAGCAGCTCGCCCGCGGTGCGCGCCTGCGCGACGCCGGTGGCGGTGAGCTCGACGTCGGTCCAGCCGGTGAAGCGGTTCTCGAGGTTCCAGGTGGATTCGCCGTGGCGGATCAGGACGAGCTTGTACATGTTCAGGGCCTCGCGCCGTGCGGCGCCTTCGGGAGGATCGGGGGGAGCGCAAATTCTATGCGGCCGGGGCGGCACGAGGCCACGCGACACGGCAAGCCGGGGTTGCCGCCCGCGGCGTCCAGCCACGCGGGGCGAGGGGTGCTGGGCCGCGGACGGCGAGCTTCCTATAATCGTGCTCTCCACCCGCATCGAAACGCCCGCTTTGTCCTTCTTCACCGACCCCATCGTCTGGATCCTCGTCCTGGCCGTCCTCGTCTCGGGCGGCCTGCTGCTGTGGCCGACGCTCACCGGCGCGCGCAGCGGCGGCGTCGCGCCGGCCGAGGTGGTGCGCCTGATGAACCGCGAGAAGGCCAGCGTGATCGACGTGAGCGAGCCGGGCGAGTACGCGGCCGGCCACATCGTGGGCTCGCGCAACATCCCCATCGGCCGCCTCGAGGTGGCCCCGGAGCTGCCCAAGAACAAGGCGCTGCCGGTCGTGCTGGTGTGCGCCACCGGCAAGCGCGCGGCCAAGGCGGCCAAGGCGCTGGAGGCCAAGGGCTATGCCAAGGCCGTGGTGCTGGCCGGCGGCCTGGCCGCCTGGAAGACGGCGAACCTGCCGGTCGAGACCGCCGCGGCGCCGACCTGAGGCATCCGTCACGCCGCCCGGCCCGGCCGGGTCACCCTGGCCAAGCAAGGTTGAACGGGCTGCGCGAAAATCGTGCACATCCCAGTTCGACGCCGCTCCCCGCGGCGATGCCCGCATGAATCCGGTTCGCATGTTCACCACGCAGGTCTGCCCGTACTGCATCCGCGCCAAGCAGTTGCTCAAGCAGCGCGGGGTCGATGCCATCGAGGAGATCCGGGTCGACCTGAATCCGTCGCAACGCGACGCGATGATCGCCCGCACGGGCCGGCGGACGGTGCCGCAGATCTTCATCGGCGAAACCTGGGTGGGTGGCTGCGACGACCTGATCGCGCTCGACCAGAAGGGCGGCCTCATTCCGCTGCTCGGCGGCTGAGGAATGACCCGTCACGGCAGGTGCATGAGCGCCGCCCGGCCGCCCGAAGGCGCTCGCCCCGAAGGCGAAGCCGAAGGTATTCCGGTGAGCCTGCTACATAATGTTGGATGCAGCCCGCACCGTCCCGGTTTGCGGGCTTCGTTTTTTCGAGACACCCCATGGCTGAACAAGACCAATCCCCCGTTTTCCAGATCCAGCGCATCTACCTGAAGGATCTGTCGCTCGAGCAACCGAACTCGCCGCAGGCGCTGCTGGAGCAGACGCAGCCGCAGGTCGACATCCAGCTGGGCATGGCCGCCGAGGCCATCGGTCCGGGCCTGTTCGAGGTCACGGTCACGGGCACGGTCACCACCAAGGTGGGCGACAAGGTGCTGTTCCTGGTGGAAGCCAAGCAGGCCGGCATCTTCGAGATCCGCAACGTGCCGGTCGACCAGCAGCAAGGCATCCTGGGCGTCGTCTGCCCGCAGATGCTCTACCCGTACCTGCGCGCCATCGTCTCCGACGTGTGCACGCGCGCCGGCTTCCCGCCGATCCTGCTGGCCGAAGTCAACTTCCAGGCCATGTTCGAGGCGCAGCAGCAGGCCCAGCTGGCGCAGACCGCATCGGCCAACGGCGCGCCGAACTGACAGCATGACGCGCGTCGCCATGCCGGCCTGCTCCTGAGGTCCGCCCGATGCGCATCTCGGTCATTGGCGCCGGTGCCTGGGGCACCGCCCTCGCGATCGCCGCGGCGCGGCGCCATCGCGTGCTGCTGTGGGCGCGCGACGCCCAGCAGGTGCAGCGGATGGCGGCGGACCGGCGCAACGATCGCTACCTGCCGCATGCCGCGTGGCCCGAGCAGCTCGCGGTCACGTCCGACCACGCGGCCGCGCTCGCGCACGCCGAGCGCGGGCTCATCATCGTGGCCACGCCCATGGCCTCGCTGCGCGAACGGCTGGCGGCGCTGCCGGGCGATGCCTGCGTGTTCTGGCTGTGCAAGGGGTTCGAGTCGGCCACGGGCGCGCTGGGCCACCAGATCGCGGCCAGCGTGCTGCCGCACGCCTCGGTGGGCGTGCTGTCGGGCCCCAGCTTCGCGCAGGAAGTGGCCGGCGGCAGCCCGACGGCGCTGGTCGCGGCCAGCGCCGACCCGGCGCTGTGTGACCTGGCGGTCGACGCGCTGCACGGCGAATCGATCCGCATCTACCGCTCCGCCGACGTGGTGGGCGTGGAGGTGGGCGGCGCCGTCAAGAACGTGCTCGCCATCGCCACCGGCATCGCCGACGGGCTCAACCTGGGCCTCAATGCCCGTGCCGCGCTGATCACGCGCGGCCTGGCCGAGATGACGCGCCTGGGCGTGGCGCTCGGCGCGCAACCCGACACCTTCATGGGCCTGTCCGGCCTGGGCGACCTGGTGCTCACCGCTACGGGCGACCTGTCGCGCAACCGCAAGGTGGGCCTGCTGCTGGCGCAGGGGCTGTCGCTCAGCGGCATCCTCGAGCGCCTGGGCCACGTGGCCGAGGGCGTCTACTGCGCCGAGACGGTCACGCGCATCGCGCACGACCACGGCGTGGCGACGCCCATCGCCGACATGGTCTCGGCCGTGATCCACCGCCGCATCGCCGCGCGCGACGCGGTGGCCTCGCTGATGCGGCGCGATTCGCGCGGCGAGGGACTCTAGCTGCCTCCGGCGTAGCCATTCACGCGCCACGCCTCGAACACCGCCACCGCCACGGCATTGCTGAGGTTCAGGCTGCGCTGACCCGGCAGCAGCGGCAGGCGAACCAGTCGTTCAGGCGGAAACGACTCGCGCAGCGCCGGCGGCAGGCCGGCCGACTCGCTGCCGAAGACCAGGCTGTCGCCCGGGCGCCAGTCCACGCTGTCCAGCGTGCCGATGCCGCGCGTGGAGAACGCGAAGCAGCGCGAGGCGTCGACCGTGGCCGCGTAGTCTTCCCAGCGCGCATGGCGGCGGACGTCGGCGAACTCGTGGTAATCGAGCCCGGCGCGGCGCAGCAGCTTGTCCTCCATCGAGAAGCCGAGCGGCTCGATCAGGTGCAGCTCGCAGCCGGTGTTGGCCGCGAGGCGGATCACGTTGCCGGTGTTGGGCGGGATCTCCGGGCGGACGAGGACGATGCGGAACATGGGCGCGATTGTCGCGCGCTCGGCGCGCGGGCTACACATCGGGCGTGCGCGCCACCACCCACACCTGCACGTCGCGCGCGCCCGCGGCGCGCAGCGTGCGCGTGGCCGCGTGCGCGGTGGCGCCCGTGGTGAGCACGTCGTCCACCAGCGCGATGCGCGCGCCGCGCACCCAGGCCGCGTGGCGTGGCGAGACGACGAACGCGCCCTGCAGGTTGCGCGCGCGCTCGCCGCGGTGCAGGGCCAGCTGGTGGCCCGTGTCGCGTACCCGGAACAGCGCATCGGCGCGCGCGGACAGCCCGAGCGCTCGTGCGAGCCGGCGCGCCAGCTCCCACGACTGGTTGTAGCCGCGCTCGCGCAGCCGTTCGCGCGACACCGGCACGGCCGCCAGGCGCAGGTCGCTGTCCCGCGCGTCGTCCAGCTGCGCCAGCAGCGGCCGCAGCAGCACCGCGACCCGGTCGAGGCGCTGGTGGAACTTCAGGTCGGCGATGGGGCGATCCCACGGGTAGCCGTAGTCGACGCCGGCGACGACGCGCGACCACGCGGGTGGCGCGAGGCGGCAGCGCAGGCAGCGCGGTTCGCCATCGGGGCCCGGCGCGTGTGCCAGGGGCAGGGCGCAGCCGCTGCAGCGGTCGCGCGGGAGGATGAAGCGCGCCGCGCAGAAGGGGCACAACCCGTCGTTGCACCAGCCGCGGCACACCAGGCAGCGCCCGCCGGCCTGGCCGCGCCAGCGCGCCAGCAGGGCACGGGTGCCGATCGCGGCACGCGTCAAGCGGGTCGCGCTTGGCCCGGCGTCGCCTGCGGCCATCGTGCGGGCGTCGGGCCGCGAAGTCATCGGCTCAATATACTGCCGCATGCCCGCCGCCGCCCCGACCGAATCCCGCCCGGAACGCCTCGATCCGCGCGCGCTGGATCGCGCCTGGGCCCGCCTCGCGGCCCGTCCAGCGCCGCCGTGGCTGCACGGCGAGGTGGCGCGGCGCCTGGGCGAGCGGCTGTCCATCGTCAAGCAGGTGCCGCAGCACGTGTTCGACTGGTGGGGCGAGCTCGGCGGTGGCGCCGCGCTGCTGGCGCAGGGCTATCCCCGGGCCACGGTCACGGGCGTCCTGCGGCCCGAGTCGGTGGCGGGCGCCGGGCCGGCCGCGACCGGTCCCGCGGCCACCGCCGCACCCGCCTGGCGCCGCTGGCTGGGCCTGGGCGCCTCGGGGCCGCGGGCGATCGCGCAATCGGCGGTGCCGCCGGGGCAGGCGCAGCTCGTCTGGGCCAACATGGGCCTGCACTGGGCGCCCGACGCGCCCGCGCTGATGCGCGAGTGGCAGCGCGCCCTGGTGGTCGACGGCTTCCTGATGTTCACGACGCTGGGCCCCGGCACGCTGGTGACGCTGCGTGACCTGTACCGCACCCAGGGATGGGGCACGCCGTATGCGCCCTGGACCGACATGCACGACCTGGGCGACATGCTGGTGGAGGCCGGATTCGCCGACCCGGTGATGGACCAGGAGACGCTGCGCCTGACCTGGAGCAGCCCGCAGGCCGCACTAGCCGAGTTGCGCACGCTGGGTATGAACACCGACGCCGCCCGCTTCGCCGGCCTGCGCACGCCGCGCTGGCGCGATCGGCTGCTGGCGGCGCTCGGCGCGAAGACCGATGCGCAGGGCCGCGTGGTGCTCGAGTTCGAGATCGTCTACGGCCACGCGTTCAAGCCGGTGCCGCGCGCCAGAGTCGCCGAACGGACCCAGGTGGGCCTGGACGACATGAAGGCGATGCTGAGCCGAGGCCGTCAGCCCCGGTAGAAACACGCCGAGGGGCAGGGCTTACGCTGAGTCCAGGGGGCACTTTTTTGGCATGAACAGGCCCTAGAATCGATTGGGTCTTGTGTCTGAAGTGCACCTCTCCTGTGCAGACCTCCACAAAAAGGGCTGCACGCGACCTCTGATCAAGCCGATCCGGACCGCGCTGGCGGTCCTGGCCCGACAAGAAGGATCGAACTACGTGACGACAATGATGACGATTCGCAAGCTGGGGACGAACGCGACGCGCGCCGCCCTGGCGATTTCCGCAATGATCGGCACCGGCGCGGCGCTGGCCTTCGGTGACAAGTCCGTGACGGACATTCCGGGCGGCCCCCGTGTCAACGGACTCGACTTCCAGCCGGCGGTCACCGAGGTCGCGGACCAGATCAAGAAGCTGCACTACGGCATGCTGATCGTCTGCACGCTGATCTTCGTCATCGTGTTCGGCTTCATGTTCTATTCGATCTTCAAGCATCGCAAGAGCGTGGGCCACAAGGCGGCCAATTTCCACGAGAGCGTCACGGTCGAGATCGCCTGGACGATCGTGCCGTTCATCATCGTCATCCTCATGGGCGCGTTTGCCACCCGCACCGTGGTCGCGATGAAGGACACCACGAACGCCGACATGGCCATCAAGGCCACCGGCTACCAGTGGAAGTGGGCGTACGAGTACGGCAACGGCGAGGGCGCCGGCATCAAGTTCTTCTCCACGCTCGACACCGCGCAGCGCGAGCTGTCCGAAGAGGGCAAGCCCGCGGGCAACGACTACCTGCTCAAGGTCGATAACCCGCTGGTGGTGCCGGTGGGCAAGAAGATCCGCATCATCACTACCGCCGAGGACGTGATCCACTCATGGAGCGTGCCGGCGTTCGGAGTCAAGCAGGACGCGATGCCCGGCTTCGTGCGCGACGCCTGGTTCCGGGCCGAAAAGGTCGGCACCTACTACGGCATGTGCTCGGAGCTGTGCGGCAAGGAACACGCGTTCATGCCGATCCGCGTCGACGTCGTCTCCGCGGCCGACTTCACCGCCTGGGTCGACAAGCAGAAGAAGGCGCTGGCCGCCGCGGCCGACGATCCGAAGAAGGTCTGGGAGATGGCGCCCCTGGTGGCCCGGGGCGAGAAGGTCTACCTGGCCAACTGCGCCGTCTGCCATCGTCCGGACGGCAAGGGCGCGGGTCCGGTCAAGCCGCTCGACGCGTCGCCGGTGGTGCTCGATGCCGACAAGAACGCGCAGATCACCACGGTGCTGCACGGCCGCCTCAACGGCGCGATGCCGGCGTGGCAGGGCAAGCTGTCCGAGACCGACATCGCCGCCGCCATCACGTACACGAAGAACTCGTGGAGCAACCACACCGGCCAGCTCGTCGAGCCGTCCGACGTGGTCGCTGCCGAAGCCAAGTAAGTCGCCGGACTGTCGATTCCCGACAACCCAGACACACGCGTTCGCTGAAGGATTTCCCTCTCATGAGTGCTGTTCTCCCCCATCCGGCCGACCATGGCCACGAGCATGACCACGATCACGCGCACGGCCATCCCGTGGGCTGGCGCCGCTGGGTGTTCGCGACCAACCACAAGGACATCGGCACGCTGTACCTGGTGTTCGCGTTCACCATGTTCCTGGTGGGCGGCACGCTGGCGCTGCTGATCCGGCTCGAGCTGTTCCAGCCGGGCCTGCAGTACTTCAATCCCGAGCTGTTCAACCAGTTCACCACGATGCACGGCCTGATCATGGTGTTCGGCGCGATCATGCCGGCGTTCGTCGGGTTCGCGAACTGGATGATCCCGATGCAGATCGGCGCGGCCGACATGGCGTTCGCGCGCATGAACAACCTGAGCTTCTGGCTGCTCATTCCGGCCGCGCTCATGCTCGTCAGCGGGTTCTTCCTGCCGGGTGGTGCGCCGGCGGCCGGCTGGACGCTCTATGCGCCGCTCACGCTGCAGATGGGCGCGTCGATGGACAGCTCGATCTTCGCGCTGCACCTGATGGGCGCCAGCTCCATCATGGGCTCGATCAACATCATCGTCACCATCCTCAACATGCGCGCCCCCGGCATGACGCTGATGAAGATGCCGATGTTCTGCTGGACCTGGCTGATCACCGCCTACCTGCTGATCGCCGTGATGCCCGTGCTCGCCGGCGCCATCACGATGACGCTGACCGACCGCCACTTCCACACCAGCTTCTTCAACCCGGCCGGCGGCGGCGACCCGGTGATGTACCAGCACGTGTTCTGGTTCTTCGGCCACCCCGAGGTCTACATCATGATCCTGCCGGCCTTCGGCATCGTGAGCCAGGTCGTGCCCGCGTTCGCGCGCAAGCGCCTGTTCGGCTACACGTCGATGGTCTACGCCACGTCGTCCATCGCCATCCTGTCGTTCATCGTGTGGGCGCACCACATGTACACCACGGGCATGCCGGTCACGGGCCAGCTGTTCTTCATGTACGCCACGATGCTGATCTCCGTGCCCACCGGCGTGAAGGTCTTCAACTGGCTGGCCACCATGTGGCGCGGCTCGATGACCTTCGAGGCCCCGATGCTGTGGGCCGTCGGCTTCATCTTCGTGTTCACGATGGGTGGCTTCACCGGCCTCATCTGCTCGATGGCGCCCATCGACATCCAGCTGCAGGACACCTACTACGTCGTCGCGCACTTCCACTACGTGCTCGTCGCCGGCTCGCTGTTCGGCATGTTCTCCGGCTTCTACTACTGGTCGCCGAAGTGGACGGGCGTGATGTACAGCGAGTTCCACGGCAAGATGCATTTCTGGCTGTCGCTGGTCACCTTCAACGTCACCTTCTTCCCGATGCACTTCCTGGGCCTGGCCGGCATGCCGCGTCGCGTGGCCGACTACCCGATGCAGTTCGCCGACTTCAATGCGCTCGCCTCGATCGGCGGCCTGTGCTTCGGGCTGTCGCAGGTGTACTTCCTGGTGTTCGTCGTGATCCCCGTGATGCGCGGCAAGGGCGAGCCCGCCCCGCAGCGTCCCTGGGAAGGCGCCGAAGGCCTCGAATGGGAGGTGCCGTCGCCGGCCCCGTGGCACACCTACGAGACGCCGCCCAAGCTCGATCGCACCGCCACCAAGGTCATCGGCTGAGGCCGCGCGGAGGGCCCCATGGCACCGACTCCTGATCAACGCCGCAAGAACCTTCGCCTGGGCGTGGCCCTGTTCTCCGTGGCGTTGATGTTCGCCCTGGGCTTCTTCGCCAAAGCGATGTTGTTCGGCCTATGAGCGACGCCCCAGCTCCGGCCGTGGCGAGTCCGCGCCAGCGCAAGCTGCGGCGCGTCAACCGCGACATGCTGTTCAAGCTGACGCTGTTCGTCTTCGTGATGGGCGGTTTCGCGTATGCGATGGTGCCCATGTACAAGTCGATCTGCGAGGCGCTGGGCGTCAACGTGATCGCGCGCGGCGACGTCGGCTCGGCCTACGGCACCAAGGCCAGCGACGTCAACACGCAGGTGGACACCAGCCGCGACATCAAGGTGGAGTTCGACGCCAACGCCCGCGGCCCGTGGGAGTTCCACCCCGAGCAGAACGAGGTCACGGTGCATCCGGGCCAGCTCACCACGGTGATGTACGAGTTCCGCAATACCCAGTCGCGCACGATGACGGCGCAGGCCATCCCCAGCTACGCGCCGGGCGTGGCGCAGTCGCACTTCACCAAGGTGGAATGCTTCTGCTTCAACCAGCAGACGCTGGCACCGGGCGAGTCCAAGCGCTGGCCGGTGATCTTCGTCGTCGACTCCAAGCTGCCCAAGGACGTCAAGACCATCACGCTGTCGTACACCTTCTTCGAGGTGGGCGGCACCACGCCGCCGGCGCCGGTGGGGCAGCTCGAAACCAAGCCGCATGTCTGACACCATGGCCGCCACCGACCCGCACGAGGATCTGTCGCCGACCGCCCGCAAGGCGAACTTCGGCCAGACCTTTCGCGCCGTGGCGTGGAGCTTCCTGGGCATCCGCCGTTCCGCCGACCACGAGCAGGACGTCAAGAAGCTGAATCCGATCCATGTGGTGATCGCCGCCGTCCTCGGCGCCGCGGTCTTCGTCGTCTTCCTGGTGGTGCTGGTGCATTTCGTCATCGGCGCGGCCGCCAGTCACTGACTTTCCGTTTCAATGATCTGAAGAGTCTGGAGAAAAGAACCCATGTCCGCCGCGACTCCCCACGGAATCACCCCGCACTACTTCATCCCGTCGCCCTCACGCTACCCGGTGTGCGTGGCCGCCGGCCTGTTCCTGATGATCCTGGGCGGCAGCCAGTGGATCAACGGACATGAGTGGGGCTCGTGGAGCCTGCTCGCCGGCGTCGCGGTGTGGCTCGCCACGCTGGCGCAGTGGTTCGGCACGGCCATCGGCGAGAGCGAGGGCGGGCTGTACTCCGACACCGTCGACGTGTCGTTCCGCTGGAGCATGAGCTGGTTCATCTTCTCGGAGGTGATGTTCTTCGCGTCGTTCTTCGGCGCGCTGTTCTGGGCCCGCGCCATCGCGCTGCCGATGCTGGGCAACCTCGACCACCAGATCCTGTGGCCCGATTTCCACGCGATCTGGCCCAGCGCGCAGGCCGGCATCACCGGCTCGCCGGCCGACACCATCGCGCCGTTCCGCACGATGGGCCCGTGGCCGATCCCGACGCTCAACACCGCCATCCTGCTCAGCTCGGGCGTCACGCTGACCATCGCCCACCACGCGCTGATCGCCGACCACCGTCCCAAGGCCATCGCGTGGATGTGGGTCACCGTGCTGCTGGGCCTGAGCTTCATCTGCTGCCAGGCCTACGAATACCACGAGGCCTACACCGAGATGAACCTGAAGCTGTCGTCGGGCATCTACGGCTCCACGTTCTTCATGCTCACCGGCTTCCACGGCTTCCACGTGTTCGTGGGCATGCTGATGCTGCTCTTCATCACGCTGCGGCTGCAGAAGGGCCACTTCACGCCCAAGCGCCACTTCGGCTTCGAGGGCGCGGCCTGGTACTGGCACTTCGTCGACGTCGTGTGGCTGGGCCTCTACGTCATCGTCTACTGGATGTAGATGTGAGCCCCAGTCTGCGGACTACCGCAGACAGCCCCCGAGGGGCGCGCGGCCTGAGCGAAGGAGCGGCCGAGCGCGGCGGCCGCGCAGGCTTGCGCCCTCCGGTCAGGCCTTGAAGCACGGACGCCGCCTCGAATTCTCGGGCGGCGTCGTCGTTTGAAGGGAACCGCGCGACTGCTGCCGCGCTCGAAGCTCAGGTGCCGACGGGAATGCCCGACGGGTGGATCCAGCCCAGCGCCCAGGCCAGCAGGATCAGCAGGAACAACGTGACGGACAATGCGACCCGCAGCGCCAGCGTGCGGGCCATGCGCTTGTCGGCGTTGGCGTCGTCGGGGCCGCGGCGCAGCATGAAGAAGCCGGCGCCGGCGAGCGCGGCCAGCACGAGCAGCAGGAAGACGACGATCACGATTTTCATGACGAACGATTATTCCACCGGGGGCGCGCGGGCGTCCGCGGGTTCCTCCCCTCCCGGCGCGCCGCGCCGCGGCGCCGGATCGCCGCGTTCGCGCGTGGTCTGGTTCGTGGTCGCGCTCGCGTGCGCGATGCTCACCGCCCGCTTCGGCGTGTGGCAGCTGTCGCGCGCCCACACGAAGCTGGCCAACGAGGCGCTGGTGGCCGAACGCAGCGCGCTGCCCGCGTTGCCGGGCGACGAACTGGCGCGCGAGCCCGCGGCGGCCGAGCAGCAATGGCAGCGCCATATCGTGCTGGCCGGCGAGTGGGTTCCCGCGCGCACCGTGTTCCTGATGAACCGCACCATGGACGAACGGTCCGGTTTCTACGTGATGACGCCGCTGCGCCTGGTCGACGGCAGCGCCGTCGTCGTGCAGCGCGGCTGGGTGGCGCGCGACGACGCCGATCCGTTGAAGGTGCCGGCGATCCAGACCCCCGCTGGGCCGGTCCGGCTCCAAGGCCACGTGGCGCCCTGGCCCTCGCACTGGATCGACATCGGCCACGGCGCCGGCGGCCCCGTGCGGCAGAATCTGGAGCTGCCCGCGTTCAGCGCCGAATCGGGCCTGACCCTGCGGCCGGCCACGGTGGTGGAAGACGCCGGTGCTGACAATTCCGGCGACGGCCTGCGCCGCGACTGGCCCAGCGGCAACGGCGGCGTGAGCGTCGCCACGAACTATGGCTATGCCGTCCAGTGGTTCGCGATGAGCGTCGCGTTCCTCGGCCTGTACGTGTGGCTGCAGTTCATCCGCCCGCGCCGCCCGGCGCCGCCCGATTCCGAATCCCCGATCGACGCCAGCGTCGACCCCACACGCCCCCGATGAAACCGACGCCGTCCGACGATCCCCAGACCACCGGCAAGAACCCGACAGCCCCCATGCCCCCGGGGGGCGGGCGAGGCGCTTCGGAACGGCCGGGCGCCAGCCTCGAGTCCATGACCTTCACCCTGCACGGCACGCCGGCGCCGATGCGCGACTACTCGGCGACGCAGAGCCGACGCGGCCGCATCACGATGCTCGTGATCCTGGTCGCGTGCGCGTTGCCGGTGATCGCCTCGTACTTCACCTATTACGTGATCCGGCCGCAGGGCCGCACCAACTACGCGACGCTGGTCGAGCCGCAGCGGCCGCTGCCGTCCCTCGAGGAGGTGCCCGCGCAGGACATGGACGGCCACTCGGTGCCGCTGACCACGCTGAAAGGGCAGTGGCTGATGATCGTCGTCGCACCTGCCACCTGCGGCAAGCTGTGCGAGAGCAACCTGTTCCTGCAGCGCCAGCTGCGCGAGATGATGGGCGCCGAACGCGACCGCATCACCAAGGTGTGGCTGGTCGACAGCCCCGAGCCCGTGGCGCCCGCGCTGTCGGCCGCCCTGGCCGCCAAGCCGGCCGTGGCCAGCTACCGCGTGGAGCGCGCGGCGCTCGCGCGCTGGCTCGAGCCGGAGCAGGGCCACGCGCTGGAGGATCACGTCTACATCGTCGACCCGCTGGGCAACTGGATGATGCGCACGCCGGCCAACCCCGACCCGGTCAAGCTGAAGAGGGACGTGGACAAGCTGCTGCGCGCATCAGCTTGGTGGAATCGGGCCAAGGACGCCCCATGAGCGCGCGACAGCCGCGAGAGCAGGGCGCCTGTCGCAGCCCGCAGGCGGAGACTGAATGATGACCGCTGCACCGAGCTACGACTGGACGTCGCTGACAGGCCTCGCGCTGATCGCGCTCGCCATCGTCTCGGTAGTGCTGATGGCGGCGTGGTGGCGCGGCGGCCTGCGCCACAAGTCGCGCCCGCAGCGCGTGGCGGCGCTCGCGGGCCTGACGCTGTTCCTGTGCTTCGATCTCGTCGTGTTCGGCGCCTACACGCGGCTCAGCGACTCGGGGCTGGGCTGTCCCGACTGGCCGGGCTGCTACGCCACGTCCAGCCCTGTGAGCGCGGCCGAGCGCATCGCCAACGCGCAGGCGCTCGCGCCCAACGGGCCGGTGACCGAGAAGAAGGCCTGGATCGAGATGATCCATCGCTACTTCGCCATGGCGCTGGGCACGCTGATCATCCTGATGCTGGTGGCGGCCGCGGCTGCGCGCGAGCGCCGCGCGCAGGTGCTCGCGGGCGTGACGCTCGCATGGGTCATCGCGCAAGGCGTGTTCGGCGCGCTCACCGTCACCTGGAAGCTTTATCCGGCCATCGTCACCGGGCACCTGCTGGGTGGCATGGGCCTGCTCGCGCTGCTCGCGTTGCAGGCGCCTTCGCCCGCAGGCGACGCCGCGCGCGGCGTGCGCGATCGCTGGGCCTTGGGCGTCGCGACGGTAGCCCTGTTGCTGCAGATCGCGCTGGGCGGCTGGGTCAGCACGAACTATGCGGTGCTCGCGTGCACCGGCTTCCCGCAATGCAACGGACAGTGGTGGCCGGCGATGAACTGGTCGGAGGGCTTCACCTTCGCCCGCGAGCTGGGCCGGCGCGCCGACGGCGAGCCGATCGCGATGACCGCGCTGGTGGCCATCCAGTGGACGCACCGGCTGTTCGCCATCGCCTTCGTGGCCGCGATGGGCTGGCTGGTGGCACGGCTTTGGGCGCGCGGCGCCCAGGCGCACCGCCGCGCTGTCATCATCGGGGCTCTGGTGGTGCTCCAATTGGCTACCGGCCTGTCCAACGTCGTGCTGGGCTGGCCGTTGCTGGCCGCGCTGGCGCACACTGCCGGGGCCGCCGCGCTGGTCGTCTGCATCGGCTTCGAAGTGGCCGCCGTCCTGAGAACACGAGTCCTGTCGTCATGAGTTCCGTCCCCGTTCCCAATCCCGCCCCCGCCTCGGCCCGGCCGTCGCGCTGGCGCCAGTACTACGCGCTCACCAAGCCGCGCGTGGTGCAGCTGATCGTGTTCTGCGCGGTGATCGGCATGTTCCTGGCCGTGCCCGGCTGGCCGCCGCTGGTGCCCCTGCTGGCCGGCACCGCGGGCATCTGGCTGGTGGCGGCCGCCGCGGCCGCGTTCAATTGCCTGGTGGAGCAGGAGATCGACCGCCGGATGACGCGCACCGCCTGGCGTCCCACGGCCAAGGGCGAGCTCAGCAACACGCAGGCGCTGGTGTTCTCGGCGCTGCTGTGCGGCGCCGGCGCCGTGCTGCTGCTCACCTGGGTCAACGCGATCACACTGTGGCTGACGCTGGCCACCTTCATCGGCTATGCGGTGATCTACACGCTCGTGCTCAAGCCGATGACGCCGCAGAACATCGTCATCGGCGGCGCCTCGGGCGCGATGCCGCCGGTGCTGGGCTGGGCCGCGATGCGCGGCGAGGCGAGCGCCGATGCCTGGCTGCTGTGCCTGATCATCTTCCTGTGGACGCCGCCGCACTTCTGGGCGCTGGCGCTGTACCGCACCGAGGACTACCGCAAGGCCGGGCTGCCGATGCTGCCGGTCACGCACGGCCCCGATTTCACCAAGCTGCACGTGTTCCTCTACACGCTGGTGCTGTTCGCCGGCACGCTGCTGCCGTTCGTGAGCGGCCTGAGCAGCTGGTTCTACCTCGCCAGCGCCGTGGTGCTGGGCGCGCTGTTCTCGGGCTATGCGTTCAAGCTCTGGCGCCATTACTCGGACGAGCTGGCGCGCAGCACCTTCCGCTTCTCGATCCTGTACCTGTCGCTGCTGTTCGCGGCGCTGCTGATCGACCACTACATCCCCTACGCCCGCTGATGCTCTCGCGCCGATTCCTCTTCTCGCTGGCCGCGGCCGGCGCACTCATGCTGTCCGGCTGCGAACGCGCCGCCCCCCCTCACCGCTTCAACGCGTTCGACCTCACCGGCGCCACGTATGCAAGGGGCTTCAACCTGCCCGACTTCGACGGCAAGCCGCGCCAGCTGAGCGACTTCGCGGGCAAGCTGACGGTGGTCTTCTTCGGCTACACGCAATGCCCCGACGCGTGTCCCACGACGATGGCCGAGCTCTCCGGCATCCTGAAGACGCTGGGCCCCGACGCGTCGCGCGTGCAGGTGGTGTTCATCACCGTCGACCCCAGCCGCGACACGCCTGCGCTGCTGAAGAACTACGTCACCAACTTCCGCCCCGACTTCCTCGCGCTGCGCGGCGACGAGGCGCAGACCCGGCAGATCATCCGCGACTTCAAGCTGGTGGTGGAGAAGGTGCCCGGCAAGACGCCCGACAGCTACACCATCGACCACACGGCCGGCACCTACATCTTCGATCCGCAGGGCCACATCCGCCTGTTCGCGTCGCAGACCCTCGATCCGGCGCTGCTCACCGACGACTTGAAGGCGCTACTGGCCCAGAAGAGCTGATCCACCGCCGAAACAGAAACGGACGCCGAGGCGTCCGTTCTTCATCCGGCAGCGGGGATTCAGGCCCGTTGCGGCTCCAGCGTCTTGCGCATCTTCTTCAGCGCGGCCACCTCGATCTGGCGGATGCGCTCGGCGCTGACGCCGTACTCGGCGGCCAGCTCGTGCAGCGTCATGCCGCCGGAGCTGTCGTCGTTGACCTTCAGGTAGCGCTCTTCCACGATTCGGCGGCTGCGCGGATCCAGCGTCTCCAGCGCCTCGCCAATGCCGGCGCCGGCCAGGCGGTCGTGCGCGGCGCTCTCGATGACGCGGGTAGGCTCGTCGCGGTCGTCGGCCAGGTAGGCGATGGGCGCGTAGGCTTCCTCGCCGTCGTCGTTCTGCGACTCCATGGCGACGTCGCCGCCGGACATGCGCGTCTCCATCTCGAGCACTTCTTCCGGCTTCACGTTGAGGTCGCGCGCGACGCGTTCCACCTGCGCCCGCGACAGCGTGTTGCGGTGCACGTCAGCGTCGGACGCCTCTTCCTTCAGCTTGGACTTCATCGAGCGCAGGTTGAAGAACAGCTTGCGCTGGGACTTGGTCGTGGCGACCTTGACCATGCGCCAGTTCTTCAGGATGTACTCGTGGATCTCGGCCTTGATCCAGTGCATCGCGTAGCTGACGAGGCGCGCGCCCTGGGTCGGGTCGAAGCGCTTGACGGCCTTCATCAGGCCGATGTTGCCTTCCTGGATCAGGTCGCCGTGCGGCAACCCGTAGCCCAGATATTGGCGCGAGACGGACACGACGAGGCGCAGGTGCGACATCACCAGCGCGCTGGCGGCCTTCAGGTCGCCGGTGTCGCGCAGTTCGGTCGCCAGCCGCGTCTCTTCTTCCTGCGACAGCATCGGCAGTCGATTGATGGACGAGATGTAGGCGTCGAGGTTGCCCAGCGGGGGAACCAGACTCCACGGGTCACGGACGGACAGTGCGGTGGTTTGAGTGGTGGTCATGTGCTCAATCTGATCGGTATTCGATCGTTCGGTTCCGCGAATATTAGCACTCTGGCCAACCGAGTGCTTGCCGGCAGAAAACATGCTGGTTGCCGGCATGGATGAAGTTTTATCGAATAAAAACAGATAGCGTGCGCTCACATTAATATATTTCCGTATCGCACGCTACAAAAATATTTACACACGTCCCAGCGACCGCCCCGCCCGGGCTGCCGCCGCGGCAGGTCCTTGACCACGCCGCCGTCCACAGATGAGGATGGCGGGCCCGACATCAAGACCCTCCCTGGCGAGGGCCGCGCCCGCGCTAGAGTGGCGCCCATGAGCGACGACCGCCCCGACCCCGACGACCTGCCCGCGCAGGCGCATGCGGCGGAGCGCGCGGCGCGGCGCGGGCGCCTGAAGATCTTCTTCGGCGCGTCGGCCGGCGTCGGCAAGACCTGCGCGATGCTGGCCGACAATGCGGGCATGGAAGCCATCGAATGAATTCAACGGACACTCCCGGCAAGGTGCTGGTGGTCGAGGACGAGGCCGAGATCCGCCGCTTCATCCGGCTGGCGCTGCAGACGGAATCGCTGCAGGTGTCGGAGGCCGACGGCGTGCAGCGCGGGCTGATCGAGGCGGGCACGCGCCGGCCCGACCTGGTGGTGCTGGACCTGGGCCTGCCCGACGGCGACGGCATCGACTTCATCCGCGGGCTGCGCACGTGGTCGGAGATCCCCATCATCGTGCTGTCGGCACGCACCACCGAGTCCGACAAGATCGCCGCGCTCGACGCCGGTGCCGACGACTACCTCGCCAAGCCGTTCGGCAGCGGCGAGCTGCTGGCGCGCGTGCGGGCGCAGCTGCGCCGCCATCCGCGCGCCAACGCCGACGTGCCGAGCGTGCTGGAATTCGGCGACGTGCGCATCGACCTGGCGCACCGCACGGTGGAACGCGCCGGCGCGGCCCTGCGCCTGACGCCCATCGAATACAGGCTGCTGACCCACCTCGCCGCGCACCCGAACCGAGTGCTCACTCACCCGCAACTGCTGAAGGCCGTGTGGGGGCCGTCCCACTCCGAGGACACCCATTACGTGCGCATCTACATGGGCCACCTGCGCGCCAAGCTGGAGGCCGACCCGTCGCAGCCGCAGCACCTGGTCACCGAGCTGGGCGTCGGCTACCGGTTCGTCCCCTAGCCCCGTCGTCTTTCTGCGACTGCGCGCAGGATGACCGGGCTGAACGGGCTCGGGCGTTTCCTCTAGCGATTCGGGGGGCCACCCACCCATAATCACCGGTTGAGCTGGCGAAGTCGCCGGCCAAGGAGTGAACCGGTGGATGCAGTTCGACGACGCGCGGCCCTTTCCCTGATGGCGGGCGCCGCCCTGGCGCTGGCGGCCTGCGCCGCCTCCGAGCCGCCGCAGCCGGCCCGGCCGCACACGTACACCGAGACGATCTCCTCTGTGCTGGTGTCGGAGGACGGCAAGCGCATCGCGGCCATCGGCAGCAACCACCACTACATCTTCGACGCGCCCGCGGTGCTGGTGAGCGCGCTGCGCTCGCCGGTGCACCCGCAGCTCACGGCCACGTTCGCGGCGTTCCACCTCGACCAGCGCGGCACCGTCACCGGCGACTGGCTGCTGACCCTGGCGCCCGATGCCACACCGGCGCAGCAGCAGGCCGCGCAGGCCGTGGGCCTGGTGCGCGGGGTCGACGGTGTCTGGACGGCCAGCGGCCGCCTCAAGGGCCAGCGCTACACCGGCTGGACATACAAACTGCGCGGCCCGCAGGACAAGCTGAACAAGGCCTACGAGGTGGAGATCACCACCGAGGCGAGCGCGGCCGACGTCGCGGTGGACGACGCCGCCACGCCGATCCGCGTGGCCGCCGACGGCGTGCAGCTGATCTACTGGGCGCCGCTGGCGCCTGTGATCGTGCCGATCCTGTTCCTGACCCGCGCCAAGGACCACTGACGCCCCGGCCGGAATCCGCCGTCGCGCCCGGAGGGGGCGCGCGGCCGAAGTTCGAAGAAGACCAAGATGTCCGCCGCCGAAATCGACCACGTGGCGCTCACCGCGCTGCGATTGCTGCCCGACGAGCCCGACCGCGCCATGCGGTTGTGGGACAACGCGTTCGCGCGCGCGAGCGCTTCAGGGCAGGACGGCATGGCCCGCTCGCTGCTGCGCCTGCGCATCGTGCGGATGCACTTCCAGGCGCGCTTCGGCGACCGCGAGGCGCTGGCGTCGCCGATGCTCGCGGCCTCGGCCGAGGCGCGCGCCCACGGCTGGCGCGTGGAGTCGCTGCTGGTCGACCTGCTCGAGGTGTACCTGGCCACGCTGGGCGGCAACCACGACGAGGGCCTGCGCGACGTGGAGGCGATCCGCGCCGAGGCCGAGGCGCACCTCGACCCGATCGAGCTGAGCGCGATGGAGCTGATGGCCGGCCATTTCCGCGGCTACATGCTGGGCTGGCCGCACGAGCCCGAGCGCACCTACCGCGCGCTGAGCCGGCTCACCGCCAGCCCGCAGGCGCCGCCGGGCCTCATCGCCAACGTGCAGATGAACATCGGCCACAGCCACCTGCTGGTGGGCAACGTGGACCTGGCCTCCACCTACCTGCAGGAGGCCGTGCGCCTGTACGAGCCGCTGCCGCTGACGCCGCGCAAGCTCGCCGCCGCGCGTGCCTGGGCGCAGTGCCTGCTGGCCCGCAACGAGGCGCGGCGCGCCGACGCCGTGCTGCATCCGCTGCTGGCCGCGCGCACCGAGCTCGCCTCGACGAGGTTCCTGGCCGACGCGCTGCTGGTGGCCGCCGAGGCGCGCGTCAAGCTGGGCGACCTGGCCGGCGCGCAGGGCCTGCTGGACGAGGCCGCCGCCAGCGCCGGCGCGGCCGCCGAGTCCACGGTGATGGTGCACCTGGCCTACGTGCGCGCGTTGCTGCTGGCCGAGCAGGGCGACGTGCCCACCGCGGCCCAGGTGGGCGAGGCCGGCTGCCGGCTGATCCCGCGCAACACCCACAAGCTGGGCGTGCAGAGCTGCCTGGAACTCACCGCGCGGCTGCAGGCGCGCGTGGGCAACTTCCAGCGCGCCTACGAGCTGCAGTGCCAGGGCGTGGCGATGCGCCACGACCTCGCCAAGAAGTCGGCCGAGGTGCGCCACGTCGACCTGCACGTCGACCACCAGACACACCTGGCGCGCATGGAGATCGAGCACGCGCGCCGCGAGCGGGCCATCGCCGAGTCGGCCGAGGCGGCCATCGTCCAGAAAAACCAGTTGCTGGAGCAGCGCCTGCGCGAGGTGGAACGGCTGCAGGAGTCGTTGCGCGAACTCGCCAACCGCGACGCGCTCACCGGGCTGTACAACCGGCGCTACCTTGGCGAGGCCTTGCCGGGGCTGGTGTCGATGGCCGCGCGGGCCGGCGACCGCATCGTGGTCATCCTGATCGACCTGGATCACTTCAAGGCGGTCAACGACCTCCATGGCCACCACATGGGCGACCGCGTGCTGGAAGGCTTCGCCGACCTGCTGCGCGACGGCTTCCGCGCGCACGACCTGTGCTGCCGCTACGGCGGCGAGGAGTTCTGCGTGGTGATGGCCGACACCGACGACATCGCGGCCCACGAGCGCGTGGAGGAACTGCAGGAACGCCTGGGCGAACGGGTGTTCCGGAGCAGCGAGCGCGAGCTGACGCACGTGGGCTTCTCGGCCGGCATCGTCACCTTCACGGCCGATCCGCGCATGGATCTCGACCTGGTGTTCCGCCGCGCCGACCAGGCGCTCTACGCGTCCAAGAACGGCGGCCGGCGCCGGATCTCCGCGCTCGAGCTGGCCTGACCGGCCGGCGTCCGGGCCGCCTTGGCGCGCGCGCCCACCGGCGCGCCGTGACGAAATTGGCGGCCCGGCATGCCGGCGCAACGAGGCGCTTCAGCCAAGGCGCCTCCATGCCGATACCCTAGCAGCACGTCCCCCCGCCTGGCGCTTCCGCGCGCGCGGCCGGCATGCGCAACCGTGGAATCCGCTGTCCCATGCTCGCCCGTACCGCCTTCCTCGCCGCGCTGCTGTGCGCCGGCGCCGACGTGCGCGCCGCCAACGTCAGCGTGACCCTCACTGACGCGGCCGGCACCCCCCTGGCGGACGCGGTGGTGATGCTGGAGCCCGTGGGCGCGAAGGCGTCGGTCAAGCCGATGGCGGGCGCGCAGATCGCGCAGCACGACCTGCAGTTCAGTCCGCAGGTGAGCGTGGTCACCGTCGGGACGCCGGTGATGTTCCCGAACCAGGACACCGTCAAGCACCACGTCTATTCGTACTCGCCGGCCAAGACCTTCCAGATCAAGCTCTACGCCGGCGTGTCGCACACGCCCATCGTGTTCGACAAGCCCGGCGTCGCCGTGCTCGGCTGCAACATCCACGACAGCATGCTGGCGTGGGTCGTCGTCACCGACACGCCGCTGTGGGCGCGCAGCGCCGCCGGCCACGCGAAGGTGGCGGACGTGCCGCCGGGCAGCTACCAGATGCGCGTCTGGCATTCCTCGCTGAACGACGCGACGCCGCCGCAGTTGCTGCCGGTCACGGTGGGCTCGGCCGACGTCGAGCAGCGCATCAAGCTCGGACCGGGCGGAATCGCGAAGTGACGAGCCTGGATCGCCGCTGGCGCGGAACACTGGCCGCGCGCATCGCGCTGGTGTTCCTCGTGCTGCTGCTGGCCGTGCAACTGGCGAGCTTCGCCGCGTTGCGCGCCAGCCTGTCGAACCACCAGCGCGACAAGCAGCCCGAACGGGTGAGCGAAGGCGGCCTGCTGCTGCAGCGCCTGCTCCACGACAACGTGGACACTGCGGTGGCGTATGGCAAGAGCCTGGCGCGCGAGTCCGGGATCTTCGGGGTCTTCGCCACGGGCACCGCGGACCAGCCGACGATAGCCTCGGCGCTGGAGAACTTCAGGACGCGGGTGCACGCGGCCAAGGTCGCCTGGCTCGATCTCGACTTCAAGGTTCGCTACACCTCCACGCACGGCGGCGCCGACGAGGTGGAAGCGGTCGTGTCCCGGCTGGACGCGGTCGACCGCGCTCCCGGCATCCGGAGCGGGATCGTGCTCATGGGCGGCCAGCCCTGCCAGGCCGTCATGGTGCAGATCAGCGCCCCCCGCCCGGTGGGCTGGGCGCTGATGGCGTTCCCCCTCGACGAGGCCCTTGTCGACGACATGAAGCGCCTCGAGGGGCTGGATCTCACGTTGCTGTCGCGCGCGTCGGCCCGCGCGCCGTGGGTCGTCTACAAGAGCTCGCTCGATCCGATGAGCGCCGCGGACCTGTCGGAGCAGCCCTGGGGCGCGGCGGTGTCGATGCCGGCCATGGTCTCGGTACCGTCGCAGGGCGACGAGCTGGGCGTGCATCCGGTGGCGCTGGGCGGCGACCATGGCGACTCGAACGTGGTCGCGCTGGTGTCGGTGTCGCTCGGCGACGCCGCGCGCCTGCCGGCCGACCTGCGCCTGGCGCTGATCGTCATCACCGTGCTGGCCATCGGCGTGTTCGCGGCCGGCAGCGTGGTCACCGCGCGCCGCGTGACGACGCCCCTGCGCGGCCTGGCCGACGCCGCCGAACGCCTCGGCGCCGGCGACTACGCGACGCCCATGCACGGGCTCACGCGCCGGGACGAGCTCGGCGCGCTGTCGCAGTCGTTCGAACGCATGCGCATCAGCATCGCCGAGAACCAGGCGCAGATCCTGCGCCTCGCCTACTGGGACACGCTCACCGCGTTGCCCAACCGCGCGCGCTTGCGCGAGGCCGTGGGCGGCGCGCTGCGCGACGCGGCCGACGCGCGCCTGGCCGCGGGCGACGAATCCGGCGTGGCCGTGCTCATGCTGGACCTGAACCGCTTCAAGCACGTGAACGACGTGCTGGGCTACGGCGTCGGCGACCAGGTGCTGGTGGGCATCGCCGAGCGCCTGAGCCGGGCCCTGGCGCGCGACGGCGACATGGTGGCACGCCTGAGCGGCGACGAGTTCGCGATCCTGCTGCGCCGCACCGACGCGGCCCAGGCCCAGGCGCTCGCGCTGCGCATCGAGCAGTCGCTGGAGCAGCCGCTGGTGCTGGGCGAGCACCGGGTGGACATGGGCGCGGGCATCGGCATCGCGTGCTGGCCGCTGCATGCCGACGACGCCGACACGCTGCTGGTGCGCGCCGAGATGGCGATGTACGCGGCCAAGCGGCACAGCAACGGGCCGGTCACCTACGACCCGTCCATCGACGCCACCAGCGTGCAGACGCTGACGCTGATCTCGGAGCTGCGCCAGGCCGTCGACCGCAACGAGCTGCGCCTGTACCTGCAGCCCAAGCTGGCGCTGGACGACCGCCGGGTGGTCGGCGCCGAGGCGCTGGTGCGCTGGCAGCATCCGGCGCGCGGCCGCGTGCCGCCGATGCAGTTCATCCCGTTCGCCGAGCAGACGGACTTCATCCGCACCATCACGATGTGGGTGTTCGAGGAGGCCGCGCGCTGCTGGCAGATGCTGGCCGACGAGGGGCTGCAGCTGCGGCTGTCGGTGAACCTGTCCACGCGCGACCTGCTCGACCTGGACCTGCCGCAGAAGTTCGCGGCGCTGCTGGCGCGCCACGAGGTGCCGGCCAAGGCGTTCTGCCTGGAGATCACCGAGAGCGCGATCATGGACGACCCGCAGCGCGCGCTCGCCACGCTGGACGCGCTGAGCGCCATGGGCTTCAAGCTGTCCATCGACGACTTCGGCACGGGCTATTCCTCGCTCGCCTACCTGAAGCGGCTGCCGGTGGACGAGCTCAAGATCGACCAGTCCTTCGTGCGCAACATGCAGAGCGACCGCGACGACGAGATGATCGTGCGCTCGACGATCGACCTGGCGCACAACCTGGGCATCATGGTCGTGGCCGAAGGCGTCGAGACCGCGGAGGCGTGGAACCTGCTGCGCGACCTCAAGTGCGACCAGGCGCAGGGCTATCACATGGGGCGGCCGATGCCGGTCACCGACTTCTCGGCGTGGTCGGCCAGCTGGGGCATGCGTTGCGCGGCCGGCGATGCGGACGGGGCGTTGCTGCTGCACTGAGTGGCGGCCCGCTGGCTGCCGGCCGCCGTTGTCAGAACTCGTGCTGCAGACGCAGGCGCAACGTGTTTCTCGGCGACCCGCTTCCCACGCCGAACAGCCACGCGGCGTCGAAGCGCACAGGGCCGCCCAGCGCGTTCGTCTTCAGGAAGATCGCCGGCCCGACCGTGTGCTGCTGCTCGCTCGCGGGCGACCAGTCGTTCCACGGGCCCATGGCGCCGAAGCCCTGCAGGCCGAGCTCCACGCCGCGCGCGACCAGGCCCTTGACCTGCCACTGGTAGCCCAGCTGCCAGCGCCCGGGCACCTCGGCGCCGAGATGCTTGCCCATCGATAGGTTCAGGTTGAGCTGCAGGTCGTCGGTGTCCATCTGCAGCGTCGGACCGCAGCTCACGCCCAGCCGGCCTTCGCCGCGGTCGTGCGGGCGCGAGAGCTCGCACAGCAGGCCCGCGTCCACCGGCCCGGTGCCCGGCGGCGTCAGCTTCAGGTGGTTGGTCCACGACCACTCGTCGGCGGAGAACGCGCCGCCGTCGTCGGCCGCCCACGCGGCGTAGACCGAGGTGTACCAGCGTTCGTTCGGCGCGCCGCCGAGGCCCAGGGTCTGCTGGGTCTTGCGCGAGCCGTCGCGGCCGTGCTCGGTGCCCAGTCCGTAGGCCAGCTGCCACATGCCGATGTCGGCGTAGGGCGTGAAGACGTAGTCGGCCGGATCGGCGGACGCGGTCGCGGCGGCGCCGGCGAGCAACCCGCAGAGCGCGGTGCGGCGGATCGCGGCGGCCGCGGCGTTCTTCTTTGGATCCATCTCCGGAGTATCGACACGGCCATGCGGCGATTGAGGGCCGCGCCGCGGCGGAAGTCCGGAAACCTCCGCTAGATCTGCACCCGCGTGCCCAGCTCGATCACCGAGTTGTTGGGCAGCTTGAAGAACTCCACCAGGCTGCCCGCGTTGCGCGACATCGCCGCGAACAGGCGCTCGCGCCACTGGGTCATGCCGTCGCCGCGCGTGGGCACCACCGTCTCGCGGCTGATGAAGTAGCTGGTGCGCATCGGCTCCAGGTCGATGCCGTGCGCTTCGCAGGCCTTCAGCGAGGTTGGGATGTCGGGCAGGTTCATGAACCCGTAGTTGATGCACACGCGCCAGAAGCCTTCGGCCAGCGGCGTGACGACCACCGACTCCGGGCCCTCGACGTACGCCCGCTCGTCGAACACCACCGACAGGATCAGGTTCTGTTCGTGCAGCACGCAGTTGTGCTTGAGGTTGTGCATCAGCGCCTGCGGCACGGTGTCGGGGTTGGCCACCATGAACACGGCCGTGCGCGGCGCGCGCTGCTCGACGTGCTGCGCGAGCGACTGGATGAAGGGCAGCAGCTCGGGATCGTCCTGGCGGATCGATTCGATGAGCAACTGGCGGCCGCGTTTCCACGTCGACATGACGGTGAAGATCACCAGACCCATGACGATGGGGAACCAGCCGCCTTGAAGGAACTTGGTCGAGCACGAAGCGACCAGCAGCGTGTCCAGGCCGAAGAAGATGGCCGTCGCACCCCAGGCCACCGGGATCGGCAGCTTCCAGGCGTGGCGCACCACGAAGAACGTCAGGCCGGTGGTGATCAGCATCGTCACCGTCACCGCGATGCCGTAGGCCGCGGCCATCGCCGCCGAGCTGCCGAAGCCGATGGTGGCGGCGATCACGGCGACGAGCAGCGTCCAGTTGACCTTGGGCAGGTAGATCTGGCCGGCCTCGGCGGCCGACGTGAACACGACCTGCATGCGAGGCAGGAAGCCCAGCTGGATCGCCTGGCGCGTCATCGAGAACGCGCCCGAGATCACCGCCTGCGACGCGATCACGGTGGCCATCGTCGCCAGGACGATCACGGGAATCAGCCAGCCTTGCGGAAACAGGTGGAAGAACGGGTTGTCCAGGGCCTTGGGATCGCGCATCAACAGCGCGGCCTGGCCGAGGTAGTTCAGCGTCAGCGACGGCAGCACCAGGCCCAGCCAGGCGATCTGGATCGGGCGGCGTCCGAAGTGGCCCATGTCGGCGTAGAGGGCCTCGGCGCCGGTCAGCGCCAGCACGATCGCGCCGACCGCCGCGAACACCAGGGGGCCGCGTTCGACCAGGAACCGCAGCGCATGCAGGGGATTGAACGCCTGCAGGATCGCGGGCGTCTGGGCGATCTGGTTGATGCCCGTGGCGGCCAGGAGCAGGAACCACAGCACGAGGATCGGACCGAACAGCTGGCCGACCTTTTCCGTGCCCTTGCGCTGCATCAGGAACAGGCCGATGAGCACGCCGATGGAGATCGGCAGCACGAAGCGCTTGAGTCCGGGCTCCACCACCTCCAGGCCCTCGACCGCGCTGAGCACCGACATGGCCGGCGTGATCACGCTGTCGCCGTAGAACAGCGCGGCGCCGAACAGGCCCAGCAACAGCAGGATGGCCGGACGGCGGGCGCTGCCGCCGGCGGCCTGCGAGGCCAGCGCCGTCAGCGCCATGATGCCGCCTTCGCCGCGGTTGTCGGCGCGCAGGATCAACAGCACGTACTTGAGCGTGACCACCATCATCAGCGCCCAGAAGATCGTCGAGGCGGCGCCGATCAGGTGCGCGTCGTTCAGCGGCACGCCGCCCTCGGGCCCGAAAACGGTGGACATCGTGTAAAGCGGGCTGGTGCCGATGTCGCCGTAGACGACGCCGATCGCGCCAAGGGTCAGGGGCAGAAGGGCTTTTCGGCGATGGGCAGTATCCATGGGCAGGCGGGTGGTCTCGAGCCTCGCAGTGTCGCTGGGTGGGCATAAAAAAGACATAAAGACGGGTCCGCGGTGTCTGGATTGGCATGCGCAAATGGAATGGATGTCATGCCAATTCAACGTTGGATTCTTATCAGGGAAAGCCCGATGATTCTCCTAACCCGAAACGGAGACCGACCGCCCCCTGAATCACGGAGACGGATGCGGTTGCGGAATAGGGGGCTGTCCTTAGACCGGAGACCATCATGCTGCTGAACACACAACGCGCCCAACTCAACCTGGCCGACGACGAGGTCGCCCGCCTGAACGACGCCTGCAATTCCCGCATCGAGGTGACCCAGGGCTTCGTCTGGGTGACCATCGACGGCGACCGCAACGATGTGGTGCTGGCCGCCGGCGAATCGCTGCTCATCGACACCCGCGAGGTCGTCACGGTGAGCGCCATCCGCGGCGCGGCGTCGCTGAAGGTGCGCGCCAACGCCGGCGCCAGCCAGGCCCGCCCGGCCGCCCGCACGCTGGTTCGTCCCAGCCGCTTCCAGCAGATGCTGGCCGGCATCTCGCTGAGTTCGGTCGCGGTCGCCTGACGTTCGTTCCGCCGCTACCCCTTGGGGTACGCGGCCGCGCGGCGAACCGCGCATTGCAGTGTCATGAAATGGGGGGAATATTTCCTCGTTTCAGGACGTGCAACAAGAAGCTCCTTCGCATACTCTTCGCACGCCCGGCCCTCCTCGCCGGGATCGGGAGACGACGAAGTGATCCGCAACTGGCTGAAAAGCCTGGCCGTGCTCGTCTGGGCCGCCACCGGCCTGGCCCACGCTGACATCCTGATCGGCCAGACCGCCGGCTTCACCGGCCCGGTGGCCTCCGGAGTGAAGGAAACGGCCGCCGGTGCCAAGCTCTACATCGACCACGTGAACGCCAACGGCGGCGTCAACGGCGAGCAGGTGACGCTCGTCGCGATGGACGACAAGTTCGAGCCGGCCGATGCCGCGGCCAACGCCCGCGAGCTCATCACGAAGAAGAAGGTGCTGGCGCTGCTGCTCACGCGCGGCACTCCGCACAACCAGGCCATCCTGCCGCTGCTGTCCGAGTTCGGCGTGCCGCTGGTGGCGCCGTCCACCGGGGCGATGGTGCTGCACAAGCCCGTCAACCCGTGGGTGTTCAACGTGCGAGCCAGCTACCAGCACGAGGCCAACCGCGCGATCCGCCACCTGAGCCTCGTGGGCCTCGGCCACGTGGCCATCGTGCAGGTGAACGACTCGTTCGGCACCGACGCGGTCAAGGGTGCCCAGGAGGCGTTCACCCAGGTCAACGGCGCGCCGGTGTTCATCGAGACCTACGACCGCGAGAAGCCCGATTTCACGAAAATCCAGGCCGAGGTGGCGGCGAAGAGCCCGCAGGCGATCCTGTTCCTGGGTTCGGGCAGCGCCGTGGTCAACGGCGTCAAGGCCATCCGCGCCGCCGGCTCGCGCGCGCAGATCGTCACGCTGTCCAACAACGCGTCGGACGGCTTCATCAAGGCCATGGGCGACAACGCGGCCGGCACCATCGTCACGCAGGTGTTCCCGTACGAGCGCTCGCTGGCCAACCCGATGGTCAAGCAGGCGCGCGAGTACGCGAAGGCGGCCACCGGCGACGACCGCGTCACGCCCGCGATGCTGGAGGGCTTCGCCGGCGCCAAGGTGCTCGTGGAGGGGCTGCGCCGCGCCGGCAGGCAGCCCACGCGCGAGAAGCTGCGCGAGGCGCTCGAATCGCTGCACCGCTACGACATCGGCGGCCTCGAGGTCTCGTTCAGCCCCACCAGCCACTCGGGGCTGGACTACACCGACCTGTCCATCATCGGGTCGGACGGCAAGTTTCAGCGCTGAGTCGCGGCAATGAAAAAAAGGTTCATTGCCGATCTGCGGGGTGTCTTGGTTTGCGGAGCGCTTTGGTTTGCGGAGCGCACTGGGTCAGGCACGACTCATCGGGGGAGCTTGTTTTGTTCGTGTCCCCCGGCCTGCGGCCTCCTCCTTTTACCTCACAAAACAAGCTCCCCCGGTGAGTCGTGCCTGACCCAGCGCGCCCCGCAACGCGAAGTCCGCGGCTTGGCGGATTCCAAGTCAGCCGCTCAACTGCTGAACAGGAAGTTGAGCACGTCGCCGTCCTTGACGATGTACTCCTTGCCTTCCGCGCGCATCTTGCCCGCGTCCTTCGCGCCCTGTTCGCCCTTGTTGGCCACGAAGTCGGCGTAGGCAATGGTCTGGGCGCGGATGAAGCCCTTCTCGAAGTCGGTGTGGATCACGCCGGCGGCCTGCGGTGCGGTGGCGCCGATCGGCACCGTCCAGGCGCGCACTTCCTTGACGCCCGCGGTGAAGTAGGTCTGCAGGCCCAGCAGCGTGAACGCGGCGCGGATCAGGCGGTTCAGGCCCGGCTCGGTCTGGCCCATCTCGGCCAGGAACATCTCGGCGTCGGCCGCGTCCATGTCGGCCAGCTCGGCCTCGGTCTTCGCGCAGATCGCGACCACCGGGGCGTTCTGCTTCGCAGCGAACTCGCGCAGGCGATCGAGGTACGGGTTGTTCTCGAAGCCGTTGTCCGACACGTTGCCCACGAACATCGCTGGCTTGGCGGTGATCAGGAACAGCGATTTGACGATGACCTGTTCGTCCTTGGTGAACTCCAGGCTGCGCACCGGCTGGGCCTGGTCGAGCGCGGCGCGGCAGCGTTCGAGGATCGCGCTCAGCTTGACCGCCTCCTTGTCGCCGGCGCGGCCGAGCTTGTTGGTGCGGTGGATCTGCTTTTCCACGCTGGACAGGTCGGCCAGGCACAGCTCGGTCTGGATCACCTCGATGTCGGAGATCGGGTCGACCTTGCCGTTCACATGGATGACGTTGTCGTCCTCGAAGCAGCGCACCACGTTGACGATGGCGTCGGTCTCGCGGATGTGCGACAGGAACTGGTTGCCCAGGCCTTCGCCCTTGGACGCGCCAGCCACCAGACCCGCGATGTCCACGAATTCGACGATGGCCGGCACGATCTTCTGCGCGGAGACGATGTCGGACAGCACCTGCAGGCGGGCGTCCGGCAGCTCGACGATGCCCACGTTGGGCTCGATCGTGCAGAACGGGTAGTTCTCGGCGGCGATGCCGGCCTTGGTGAGGGCGTTGAAGAGGGTCGACTTCCCGACGTTGGGCAGGCCGACGATGCCGCACTGGAGGCTCATGGAGATTCTTTCATCGCCGCACGGCGCCGGGTGGCGGCGTCGAACGTGGGCGGTTCGTGGGGGAAACCCGGCATTTTAGCCGCTCGCCCTGTTCAAGAAGGGTTCACGCGCCACTCCCTACAATGCGGAATGTCCAAGATCGACGTACGAATCCACGGCAGCGGCATCGTCGGCCGCGCCCTGGCCCTGAAGCTGGCCCGCCAGGGGCTGGCGGTGGGCATCGACGCCCGTCCGGCCGCGCCGGCCGGCGGCGAGCAGCGCGCCGACGTGCGCGCCTACGCCCTCAACGCGGCCTCGGTGGAGCTGCTGCGCGAGCTCAAGGTGTGGGACGGCATGGCGCCGGACGCCCGCACGGCCGTCTACGACATGCGCATCGCCGGCGACGCCCAGGGCGCGCTGGCCTTCTCGGCGTGGCAGCAGACGGTGCCTGCGCTGGCCTGGATCGTCGACGCGGCCGAACTGGAGCAGGTGCTGGAGACGGCCTCGCGCTTCGCTCCGGCGGTGTCCGTGGTGCCCGCCGACACGAAGGCCCCGCTCACGGTGGTCGCCGAAGGCAAGGCGGCCACGGCGCGCGACCAGCTGGGCGTCGCGTTCGAGCGCCACGCCTACGGCCACAGCGCGCTGGCGGCCCGCGTGGTGTCCGACGTGGCGCACGCCGGCGTCGCCCGCCAGTGGTTCCGCGCGCCCGACGTGCTGGCGCTGCTGCCGTTCGACCGCCCGCAGCCCGAGCGCTCGTACGGCATCGTCTGGTCGATGCCGCAGGCTTCAGCCCAGCGCCTCGCCGAGGTGGACGACGCCGAGTTCGATGCCGCGCTCAACGCCGCCACCGGCGGTGCCGCGGGCCAGCTGCGCGTGCACGGCGCCCGCGCCACCTGGCCGCTGATGCAGGCCGGCGCCACCGAGATCGTCGGCCCCGGCTGGGCCCTGGTGGGCGACGCCGCCCACGTCATCCATCCGCTGGCCGGGCAGGGCCTGAACCTGGGCCTCGGCGACGTGGTGGCGCTCGCCAGGGTGGTCGCCGAACGCGAGTCGTGGCGCGCGCTGGGCGACGAGGCGCTGCTGCGCCGCTACGCACGCGCCCGCCTGTGGCCCACGCGCGCGATGGCGGGCGCGGTCGACGGCCTGTGGCAGCTGTTCTCCACCTCCGCGCCGGGCCTGCGCGAGCTGCGCAACCACGGCATGACGCTGGTCGACCAGCTGAGCCCGCTGAAACGATTCCTGGTGTCGCGCGCCCTGGGCGCGTGAACACCTTCGCCGAGACCTTCATGAACACGTTCGCACGCGCCCTGCGCCTCCTCGCCGCCGGCGCCTTCGCGCTGGCCTGCGCCTCCGCCTGGCCCGACGACGCGGCCATCCGCAAGAACTGGGCGGCGCACAACCCGAACGGCCCGCAGATCGACGAGATCACGAAGACGCCCATCGCGGGGCTCTACGAGCTGCGCGTGGACAAGGAGATCATCTACTCCGACGAGCAGGGCAACTACCTGATCTTCCCGTCGCGCGACCAGACCGACGGCCACCTGCTGGACGCCCGCACCAAGACCGACCTGACCGAGCAGCGGCTCGCCAAGATGATGGCGCAGGACATCCCCAGGCTGCCCTACGGCGACGCCCTCGTGTTCAAGCAGGGCACCGGCGCGCGCCGGATGATCGTGTTCGAGGATCCTAACTGCCACTACTGCAAGGACGCCGAGCGCAACTTCGCGGCCCTGAAGGACGTGACGATCTACACCTTCCTGATCCCGATCCTGGGCGACGACTCGGTGACGAAGTCGCGCGCCATCTGGTGCTCGAAGAACAACGCGCAGGTCTGGCGCACGTGGATGCTGCAGGGCGTGATGCCGCCGCGATCCATGGGGGCGTGCGACCTCACCGCGCTGAGCCGCAACCTCGAGCTGGCCGGCCGCTACCACCTGAACTACACCCCGGCCATCATCTTCGACGACGGCTCGCGCTTCGCCGGCTCCGCCGACCTCGAGCACCTGTCGAAGCGGCTCGACGAAGTCGCCGCCAAGAAGGGCTGAGGCCACAATATTCCAACGACACCGAACCGCCCGCCGCGCCACGCGACGGGCCCTCTGCCCGAATGATCCAATACCGAATCGAGGTCGCCGACGCGGCGGCCCACCTGTTCAAGGTCACGCTGACCATCGCCGAGCCGGCGCCCGAACAGCAGTTGAGCCTGCCCGTGTGGATCCCGGGCAGCTACATGGTGCGCGAGTTCGCGCGCCATCTCAGCCGCATCGAGGCGCGCCAGGGCACGCAGCCGCGTCCGCTGGTGCAGCTCGCCAAGGATCGCTGGAGCGTGGCCACCTCGGGCCGCGCCGCGCTGGTCGTCACGTACTTCGCCTATGCGTTCGACGCCTCGGTGCGCACCGCCTGGCTCAGCGACGACCGCGGCTTCTTCAACACCACCAGCCTGTGCCTGGCCGTGGCCGGGCGCACCGCCGAGGCGCATCGCGTGGAGCTGCACAAGCTGCCGGCGGGCTGGGACGTGGCCACGGGCATGGCGCGCGTCGATGCGGGCGCCAGGACCGCCAGGGGCAAGCCCGCGCGCACGCAGGTCTTCGAGTCGGCCGACTACGACGAGATGGCCGACCATCCGTTCGAGCTGGGCCCGTTCTGGCGCGGCGAGTTCACGTCGGGCGGCGTCGTGCACGAGTTCGTCGTCAGCGGCGCGTGGCCGCAGTTCGACGGCGCGCGCCTGCTGGCGGACACGAAGCGCATCTGCGACGAGGAGATCCGCTTCTGGCACGGCACCGGCAAGCCGCCGTTCTCGCGCTACGTGTTCATGCTCTACGCCATGGAAGACGGCTACGGCGGCCTCGAGCACCGCGCCAGCACGGCGCTGATCGCCGCGCGCAAGGACCTCCCGCGCCAGGGCGTGGCCGGCACCAGCGACGGCTACGTCACGCTGCTGGGCCTGATCAGCCACGAGTACTTCCACACCTGGAACGTGAAGCGCCTGAAGCCGGCCGAGTTCCTGCCCTACGACTACGCGCAGGAGAACTACACCGAGCTGCTGTGGTTCTTCGAGGGCTTCACGTCCTACTACGACGACCTGTTCCTGCTGCGCTGCGGCCTCGTCGACCCGGCGCGCTACGTCAAGCTGGTCGGCCGCGCGTTCAACGGCGTGCGCCAGTCGCCGGGCCAGCACGTGCAGAGCGTGGCCGAGGCCAGCTTCGACGCGTGGATCAAGTACTACCGCAGCGACGAGAACACGCCCAATTCCACGGTGAGCTACTACACCAAGGGCTCGCTCGTGGCGCTGCGCCTGGATCTCGCGCTGCGCGCCGGCGGCAAGGCCACGCTGGACGACGTGATGCGCGCGCTGTGGCACGACGCACCGGGCGGCGCGGTCACCGAGGCGCTGATCCTGAAGACCGTCGCGCGCCTGGGCGGCAAGGCGCTGGCGGCCGAGCTGCGCGAGTGGGTGCACCAGCGCGGCGAGCTCGACGTGCTGCCGGCGCTCGCGCGCGTGGGCGTCGAGCCCGACGTCGAGGCGCTGACGCTGGCCACCGAGCTGGGCCTGCGGGTATCCGAGGGCCCGATCACGGGCGTGCAGGTGAAATCGGTGCTGGCCGGCGGCGCCGGCGCGGCGGCGGGGCTGTCGGCCGGCGACGAGATCCTGGCCGTCGACGGCTGGCGCGTGCGCCGGCTCGACGACGCGCTGGCGTGGATCCGCACCGGCGCGGCCCTCGAGCTGCTGGTGGTGCGCCAGCAGCGCGTGCGCACGTTGCGCGTGGCCGATCGCTCCGCCGACCAGCGCGGCGAGGCCGCGCCGCGCGGCCTGAAGCTGAGCGCGAACCCGAACGCCGCCACCCTGGGCCGCCGCGCCGGCTGGTTGGGAAAGTAGGGTGCGTTCGCCCTGGCGCGAGTCTCGGCGGCGTCGCACCGCCTGGTTCGGGCTGATCCTGGCCGTGCTGCTGGCGCACGCCTTCCTGGCGTTGCGCGTGGTGTCCAGCGTCATCGGCTGGAACAGCGCCCCGGAGACCAAGCGCATCGAGATCACCTTCGCGAAGCAACTGACGCCGACGGAGCCCTTGCCCGTGGCGGCGGCCCCGCCGCCACCGCCGGCAAGGCGCCCGTCTCGCGCGGTGCGCAGCGCGCGCGCGAGCTCGGCGCCCATGCCCGCGAGCGCACCGGCGCTGGCCGAAGACGGCGCGCTGTCCGAATCGCACGCCGCGCTGCGGCGCCAGGCCTTGGCACTCGCGGCGTCGGCGCCGAGCTCCGCCGCGTCGGCGCCCAACCCCGCTGCGTCGGCGGTCGCGGAGGGCGTGCTGCTGCCGGTCGCGCCCTCGCCGCAGGGCGCGATCACGCTGATGGCGGGTTCCGGCGTGTCCGCGCCGATCGCCGGCCCCGAGCGCCCGCCGCTCGAATGGCCGCCCTCGACGCGCCTCACGTACACGCTGACCGGGCTGTACCGCAACGGGCCGCTGTACGGCAAGGCGTCGGTGGAGTGGCGCCGCTCGGGCACGCACTACCAGGTGCAGTTCGACATCCATGTGTCGCCGTTCTTCGACCAGCACATGTTTTCCGACGGCCAGATCACCGAGCGCGGGCTGAGTCCACAGCACTACGACGAGTCCTTCGAGGTGCCGCTGGTGGCGCCGCGCGTGCGCCGCATCGAGTTCTCCGAGGAAGAGGTGGTGCTGGCCAACGGCACCCGCGTCATCAGGCTGCCGCAGACACAGGACGGCGCCAGCCAGTTCGTGCAGTTCGTCTGGATGTTCTCGACGCAGCCCGACCTGCTGCGCGCCGGCAACGTCATCGAGGTGCCGCTGGCGCTCAACAGCAACCTGCGCCGCTGGCACTACCAGGTGACCGGCGCCGAGACGCTGGACTTCGGTTTCGGCCGGCTCGCCACCGTGCACCTGAAGCCGATGCTGGACGGCCCGCGCCGGCCGAACGAATATCCGTTCGAGATCTGGACCGCGCCGTCGCTGCAGTACCTGCCCGTGCGCATCCTCGTGCCCATCGACGACAAGAACTTCGCCGACCTCTCGCTCGACGCGCTGCCGCTGCAGGCCGCGCCCGTGCCCGAGGATGGCGCCGCCAGCCAGGCAATGATCCGCTGAATTTCCGCCTACCCGCCAGGAGACCCTCATGACCTACGAATGCATCCTCATCGAGACCGTCGGCGAGGGCCGGATGAAGACCGGCGTGATCCGCCTCAACCGGCCCAAGCAGATGAACGCGCTCAACGACCAGCTGATGGACGAGCTGGGCGCCGCGCTGCTGGCCTTCGACGCCGACGACGACGTCGGCGCCATCGTGCTCACCGGCAACGAGCGCGCGTTCGCCGCCGGCGCCGACATCACGGTGATGGCCAAGTACAGCTACATGGACGCGTTCATGAAGGGCCACATCTCGCGCAACTGGGAGACGATGCGCCACGTGCGCAAGCCCGTCATCGCCGCGGTGGCCGGCTTCGCGCTGGGCGGCGGCTGCGAGGTGGCGATGATGTGCGACATGCTGATCGCCGCCGACACCGCGAAGTTCGGCCAGCCCGAGATCAAGCTGGGCATCGTGCCCGGGGCCGGCGGCACGCAGCGCCTGCCGCGCGCCATCGGCAAGGCCAAGGCCATGGACATGGTGCTCACCGGCCGCATGATGGACGCCGCCGAGGCCGAACGCTCGGGCCTGGTCTCGCGCGTGGTGCCGGCCGACCAGCTGATGGCCGAGGCGCTCGCCGTGGCCGAGCAACTGTGCGGCCTGGGCCTGCCCAGCGTGATGCTGGCCAAGGACGCGGTCAACCGCTCGTTCGAGACGGGCCTGACCGACGGCATCGCCTACGAGCGCCGCCTGTTCCATTCGCTGTTCGGCACCGAGGACCAGCAGGAAGGCATGGGCGCCTTCCTCGAGAAGCGCAAGCCGGTCTTCAAGAACCGCTGACCGACGCGACGGCCGGCGCGGGCCGCGCGTCCTCGTCGAGCCGCGCCGGGTCGAACGTGAAGTCCGCCAGCCCGACGGGCGCCGGCGGCTGCAGGCGCCATTTCTGCTCGCTGCGCTTGTGGCGGCCGTTGACGACGCCGTTCACCACCTCCACGCGATCGCCGCTGACCAGGTTGAGGGAGGCCACCGTGCGGTTGCTGGCGTTGTCGGCCACCCGCACCAGGGTCTCGCTGCGCAGCGCCACCAGCCGCAGCGGCGCGTCCTTGGCGCGGAACGCGAACTGGTAGTCGGTGGACACGCTGCCGGTGGCGCTCACGTCGGTGGTCTGCACGCTGAGCACGCGGCGCGCGATCTGCACCTGCACGCCGCAGGTAGGGCAGTCGTGCGCCATCGCGCCAGACACCTCGGCCAGCCGCACGCCGCCGTCCGGCTGCGCCAGCAGGACGGCCACCACCGCATCGGCCGCCGCGCCCGGCCGGCACCAGCACCGCGGCGATGTCGCGCCCCTCGCCGCGCAGTGCGCCGCTGGACTGCGACTGCACCGTCATCCGCGGGAAGCGCTCGCGCAGCGCGTCCACCGCCGCGGCGGGCAGCGTGCCGGCGGGGTCGAAGGCGACCGGGGGCAGCGCGCGGGTCTCGGCGTCGAGGGCGTCGGCCGTGAAGGCGAAGTCGCCGAACGCGATGGCGGGGCGCAGGGGCACGGTGGACTGGCGCTCGCGGTGCACGAGCGTGCCGCCGGCGTCGTCGTCGGTGATGTCGGTGCGCTGGCCGCTGAGCAGGTCGACGGTGGCCGAGAAGCCATGCGCGGCCGGGTCGCCGGGCCGCGCCGGCTTGTAGGCCGTGACGCCCACCAGGCGCCAGGGCTCCGATCCCGCGCCCGGCGCGAACTGGTAGGTGAAGTTCACGAAGTCCGCCCCGTCGGCGCGGATCACGCGCACGTACAGGCCGTGCGGCGCGAGGTCGGCGCTCACGCTGCACTTGGCGCAGCCCGGCACGATGGGACGCGAGGCGTCGGCCACGCGCCAGGCGCCCGGGCCGTCGGGCGCGAGCAGGGCGATCGTGAACTCGCCGGTGCCGTCGGCCCGGGCCAGCACCGCGGCCAGCTCGTCGACGCCCGGCGTGGGCAGCAGGCCGCCGTTGTCGGACACCACGCGCAGCTCGGGGAAGCGCTGGGCCAGCGCCAGCCGCGCGGATTCGGGCAGCCGGCGCTCCGGCGGCGGCTTGGCGACGGCGGCGACGCGGGGCGGCGGCGTGGTGCAGGCGGCAAGAATTGCCGCCAGTGCGACGAGGAGCAGGGCGCGCGCGAGCCGGCGCGGAGGCAGGAGATCCGACATGGGCATCGCCGGGGCAGCCGGCGTGCCTACCCGTCGGGGTATGTGGTTCAGGGCGTGAAGTCGCGCCGCGTCTCGGCGTCGAGCTTGCCCGGATCGAACGCGAAGCCCGCCAGCGGGATGGGCGGGCGCAGCGCGACCTTGCTTGCGCGTTCGACGCGGTTGCGGTGGCCGCCGGCCACGTCCTCCACGACGTCCAGCTTGTCGCCGGTGACCAGGTTGGCCGTGTTGACGTAGCGATGGCTGTCGCCGCCGCCGGACCGGCTGGCGTTCACCGTCCGCACGCCCACCAGCCGCAGGCTGCCCGTCTTGTCCTTGGGCGTGGCCATGAACTGGTAGCCGACGATGTGCGTGCCCGACGAGTCGGTGGCCACGGTCTGCACCACCAGCGCGCGGTGCGCGATCTGCACCTGCACGTCGCAGCCGCGGCAGGCGCGCGTCAGCGGGCCGCTGGTGGCACCCAGCTTGAGGCTGCCGTCGGGCTGGGCCAGCAGCAGCGCCAGCGTGGTGTCGGCGTCGGCGCCCGGCGGCGGCGCGAGCACCACCGCGAGGTCGCGCGCGCCCTCCGCGCGCAACGCGCCCGCGCTGCGCGCCTGCACGATGGCGCCGGGAAAGCGCGTGCGCAGCAGCGCGGCGGCGGACGCGGGCAGGGCGTCCTGCGGCTCGAACGCCGAGACCGGCAGGCGGCGCAGTTCCGGCGCCAGCGCCTGCGGGGAGAACGCGAACGCGTCGAAGGCGATGGCCGGGCGCAGCGGCACCGTCGACTTCAGCTCGCGCCGGCGCGACGGGTCGCTGGCGGTGGGGTCCAGCGTGTCGACCTTGGCGCCGTCGAGCAGGTTGGTGGTGATCGCGTAGCTGTGCGCGATCGGGTCGTCGCCGGCGGGCTGCGCCGCGGTGACGCCCAGCAGGCGCAGCGCGTCGTCGCTGTCGCGGTAGCCGAACTGGTACGTGACGCGCTCGAACTCCGGGTCGGACGGCCGCATCACGTGCACCGACAGCACCTTGCGCGCGATGTCCACCGTCGTCGTGCACGGTTCGCAACCGGGCGCCACCACCTTGCTGGTCGTGGCGACGTGCCATTGCCCGCCGGCACCGGTCACCAGCACGGCCACGATCGCGTCGGACGACTGGCCCAGCGGCGCGAGCACCACGGCGAGGTCGTCGGCGTCGTCCACCTGCAGATGGCCCGAACCGTGGCCGACGGGATGGAGATAGGGGAAGCGCTGGCTCAGCGCGCGGGCGGCCGCAGGCGGCAGCGAGGTGTCGGTGGGCAGCTCGACGCGACGCGGCGCGGGCGGCGGCGGCGCCGTGGGGCGGGTCGTGCCGCAGCCCGACAGCAGCGCGGCGGTGGCGAACGTCGCCGCCAGGAGGCTGGCGGCTCGTGCTCGACCGCCGGAAACAGGGCTTGCGACTACCTGAAATTGCATGCCGCGATCATGCCCTCGCGCGGCGCGCGATTCGCGTAACGACGCGTATCGGCCGCGCGAGAAAACCCTCAGGCGTAGCGCGCGTCCACGTAGACCCAGGCCGACAGTCCCGAGGCCAGCGTCACCGCCACGCGGCGGTACGCGGCCACCTCGTACTCGTCGGCCTGCGCGAGCTCGGCGTCGCTGATCTCGAACACGGTGCCGGCCACGCCGTCGGCAGCATTGCCGCTGCGTCGCACGATCGGGTGATGCGTCTTGCCGCTGGTGGCCACCACCTGCGGATCGGCTATGGCGACCATGTCCTGCGAGTAGCCGGGCAGCACGTCGGCCGAGCCGCTCAGCAGCCGGCCGAAGGTGGCGCGCTGGACGTCGTCCTGTTGAAGCGTTCCGTAAGAAAAGAGGTGGGGCATGAACGCGAGCTTACAGCGGCATGCCGTGTCCTCGGCTCACGGCTGGATCCAGCGCGACCCGTGCGCGCCCATCACCGCGCGGCGATGGCCCTCGGGATGCAGCTCCAGCCAGTCCACCGTCTCGGCCATGGCCTCGATCATCGCGAAGTGGCCGCGCGAGCCGAGGTCGGCCAGCGGCGCGTCGAGCGGCCGGCCCGGGGCGGCCGCGGACAGGTAGTCGCGCGCGCCGGCCGAGGTCTGCAGCCTGGCCCAGCGAGACGAGACGGCCAGGCCGGTGGTCTCCACGTTGAGGTGCACCTGCATGCGCAGCTGCCAGCCGAGTTCGCGGCTGTAGAAGATGAGCGTGCCCTGGGGCGACTGCTGAATCTGGCGCACCTTGGGCGAGCGCGCGTCGGTGTAGAAGACGAGGCGGCGTTCCGCGGCGTCGACCTCCCGCAGCACGAGGCTGCGGGCGTCGGCCTGCCCGTCGTCGATCGTGGCCAGCACGGCCACGCGCCACTCGTGCTGCGGCGCCGGGGCATTCGTCTCGTCGGGCTCGGCGCGCGGCCGCGCGGCCACGCTTTGCTCGAGCTCGCTCCAGATGCTCGCCTCGATCTCGTCGAGTTCCTGCAATCGTGCATTCACGGCAGACCTCCGGGCGGGAAGTGGAGCAACCACCTTATTCCCGCCCGCACCGGCGGTCAATTGCCTGGCCGTAAATTTTCTTGATCGGTTTGCGAGGATCGCTAACCAGTCAGACCAGCGCCTCAAGCTTCGTGACGAAGCGCGGGGAACAGGATCACGTCGCGGATGCTGGAGCTGTCGGTGAGCAGCATCATCAGCCGGTCGATGCCGATGCCGCAGCCGCCCGTCGGGGGCATGCCGTACTCGAGCGCGCGGATGAAGTCGGCGTCGTAGAACATCGCCTCCTCGTCGCCGGCGTCCTTGTTGGCCACCTGGGCCTGGAAGCGCGCGGCCTGGTCCTCCGCGTCGTTCAGCTCGGAGAAGCCGTTGGCGTACTCGCGGCCGGTGATGAACAGCTCGAAGCGCTCGGTGACGGCCGGGTTGGTATCCGACGCGCGGGCCAGCGGGCTCACCTCGACCGGATAGTCGATGATGAAGGTGGGCTGCCACAGCTTGGCCTCCACCTCGGCCTCGAACAGTCCGAACTGCAGCTCGGCCAGCGTCCAGTGGGCCGGCGCCTTCTCGCCCGCGGCGACGATGCGCGCGCGCAGCAGGTCCTTGTCCTCGGTCTGCGCCGGCGTGAGGCCGCAGTGCTCGACCAGCGAATCGCGCACCGTCAGGCGGGCGAACGGCTTGTCGAGGTGCACTTCCTTGCCGGCGTAGGCGAGCGCGGCCGAGCCGGTGGCGGCGACCGCCGCGTGGCGCAGCACCTGCTCGGTGAAGTCCATCAGGTCGTGGTGGTTCCAGTACGCCGCGTAGAACTCCATCATCGTGAATTCGGGGTTGTGCCGAACCGAGATGCCTTCGTTGCGGAAGCTGCGGTTGATCTCGAACACGCGCTCGAAGCCGCCCACGATCAGGCGCTTCAGGTAGAGCTCGGGCGCGATGCGCAGGTACATGGCCTGGTCGAGCGCGTTGTGGTGCGTGACGAACGGCTTGGCGTTGGCGCCGCCCGGGATCGGGTGCAGCATGGGCGTCTCGACCTCCATGAAGCCGTTGGCGATCATGAAGGCGCGGATGGAGCCCAGCGCCTCGCTGCGGGCGCGGAAGCGCTTGCGGGCGGCCTCGTCGGTGATCAGGTCCACATACCGCTGGCGGTACTTGACCTCCTGGTCGGTCATGCCGTGGAACTTGTCGGGCAGCGGGCGCAGCGACTTGGTGAGCAGGCGCAGCTTGGTCACGCGCACCGTGAGTTCGCCGGCGCGGGTGATGAACAGCGTGCCCTCGGCGGCCAGGATGTCGCCCAGATCCCAGTGCTTGAACTGGTCGTAGGTGTCCTCGCCGACCAGGTCGATTTTCACGTGCAGCTGGATACGGCCGGTGGCGTCCTGCAGGTTGCAGAAGCCGCCCTTGCCCTGGACGCGCTTGAGCATCATGCGGCCGCCCACGCTCACCTGGATGTTCCGCGGCTCGAGCTCCTCGTTGGTGAGCTTGCCGTACTTCTCGGCCAGGTCGGCCGCGCGGTTGGCCGGCTTGAAGTCGTTCGGGAACGCCACGCCGCCCTTGGCCCGGATCGCGGCCAGTTTCTCGCGACGCTCCGCAATCAGCTTGTTCTCGTCGAGCGGCGGGGTGGGCGTCGTGGTGTCCATTGCGGGGAATCTGCTGCCAAAAAGGGAGTGAAGTGGCCTGAGCGGCCAGGGTGAACCCGCAATTTTACGTTGATCCACTCCCAAAACGGTCGTTCGACGCCCGCCGGGGTTCCGGAACCCGCGTCCGCAACGGTCGCGTGACCTAAAATCGCGGATTCCCTCATCTACCCGCCTGCCCGCGTCACGCGCGGGCGCGGGCGTGCCGTGGCCTCCGTCGCCCGGGCGCGCCAGGCCATCCGCCCCGAACATGTCCGCACACAGCCTCCGTCCCCAGACCCACGCCCCCGTCACCGACCGCAAGGTGCGCTTCGCGCTGGCCGGCGCGGGACGCATCGCCGCCAACCACATGGAGTCGGTGAAGGCGCACTCGGAGCGGGCCGAGCTGGTGGCCGTGTGCGACACCGACCCCGTCAAGCTCGCCGCCGCGGTGGAGCGCACCGGCGCGCGCGGCTATCCGAGCCTGGAGGCGATGCTGGCCGCCGAGACGCCCGATTGCGTGATCATCACCACGCCCAGCGGCCTGCACTCGCAGCAGGTGATCCAGTGCGCGCGCGCCGGCTTCAACGTGATGACCGAGAAGCCCATGGCCACGCGCTGGCAGGACGGCCTGGCCATGGTGCGCGCCTGCGACGAGGCCGGCGTGCGCCTGTTCGTCGTCAAGCAGAACCGCCGCAACAAGACGCTGCAGCTGTTGAAGAAGGCGATGGAGCTGGGGCGCTTCGGCCGCGTCTACATGATCAACGTCAACGTGTTCTGGACGCGTCCGCAGGAGTACTACGACTCCGCCGCCTGGCGCGGCACCTGGGAGTTCGACGGCGGCGCCTTCATGAACCAGGCGAGCCACTACGTCGACCTGCTCGACTGGATCGGCGGCCCGGTGGAGAGCGTGATGGCCTACACCGGCACCCTGGCGCGCAACATCGAGGTGGAGGACACCGGCGTGGCCGCGCTGAAGTGGCGCAACGGCGCGATGGGCACGGTCAACGTCACCATGCTCACCTATCCGAAGAACCTCGAAGGCTCGATCACCATCCTGGGCGAGAAGGGCACCGTGCGCATCGGCGGCGTGGCCGTCAACGAGATCAAGGAATGGCAGTTCGCCGAGCCGCACGCAATGGACGCCGAGCGCGACGACGCCAGCTACCAGACCACCTCGGTCTACGGCTTCGGCCACCCGCTGTACTACGACAACGTCATCAACACGCTGCGCGGCGACGCTCAGCCCGAGACCGACGGCCGCGAGGGCCTGAAGTCGCTGGAGCTGCTGATCGCGATGTACCTGTCGGCCCGCGACGGCAAGCGCGTCAACCTGCCGCTGGAGTACTGATGCCCACCACCATCCACCCGACGGCCATCGTCGACGACGGCGCCGTCCTCGGCGACAACTGCCGCGTCTGGCACTGGGTGCACATCAGCGCCGGCGCGCGCATCGGCGCGGGCTGCTCGTTCGGCCAGAACGTGTACGTGGGCAACGACGTGGCCATCGGCGACAACGTCAAGATCCAGAACAACGTGTCGGTATACGATGCCGTCACGCTGGAGGACGACGTGTTCTGCGGCCCCAGCATGGTGTTCACCAACGTGTACAACCCGCGCGCCGCGGTCGTGCGCAAGGACGAATACCGCCGCACGCTGGTGCGCCGCGGCGCCACGATCGGCGCCAACGCCACCATCGTCTGCGGCGCCACCATCGGCCGCCACGCCTTCGTGGGCGCCGGCGCCGTGGTGCAGAAGGACGTGCCCGACTTCGCGCTGGTGGTGGGCGTGCCCGCGCGCCAGATCGGCTGGATGAGCCGCTTCGGCGAACGCCTCGAGCTGCCGTTGGAGGGCCACGCCGAGGCCGCCTGCCCCAACAGCGGCGATCGCTACCGACTCGACGGCCGCGTGCTGTCGCTCATCTCCGAATGACCATGAACAAGATCGAATTCATCGACCTGAAGGCCCAGTACGCCGCGCTGCGCGACGAGATCGCGGTGCGCATGCAGAAGGTGCTGGACCACGGCCAGTACATCATGGGCCCCGAGGTCAAGGAGCTCGAGGCGGCGCTGGCCGCGCACACCGGCGCGAAGCACTGCGTCACCGTGTCCAGCGGCACCGAGGCGCTGCTGATCGCGATGATGGCGCTGGACCTGAAGCCCGGCGACGAGGTCATCACCACGCCGTTCACCTTCGCCGCCACCGCCGAGACCATCGTGTTGCTGGGCGGCGTGCCGGTGTGGGTGGACATCGAGTCCGACACCTGCAACATCGACGCCTCGAAGATCGAAGCCGCGATCACGCCGCGCACCAGGGCCATCATGCCGGTGAGCCTGTACGGCCAGTGCGCCGACATGGACGAGATCAACGCGATCGCCGCGCGCCACGGCCTGCCGGTGATCGAGGACGCGGCGCAAAGCTATGGCGCCACGTACAAGGGCAAGCGCAGCAACAACCTGTCCACGTTCGGCTGCACCAGCTTCTTCCCCAGCAAGCCGCTGGGCTGCTACGGCGACGGCGGCGCCCTCTTCACGAACGACGACGCGCTGGCCCAGGCCGCGCGCGAGATCCGCGTGCACGGCCAGAGCGCGCGCTACACGCACACCCGCGTGGGCGTGGGCGGCCGCATGGACACGCTGCAATGCGCCATCGTGCTGGCCAAGCTGGGCCGGCTCGACTGGGAACTGCGGCGCCGCCACGAGATCGGCGCGGTGTACCACGCGCACCTCGCCGCGCTGAACCTCACCACGCTGACCGTGCGCCCCGATCGCGACAGCGTCTGGGGCCAGTACACGGTGCGCGTGCCCAACCGCGCGCACGTGCAGGCCGTGCTGACCGAGGCCGACGTGCCCACCGCGGTGCACTACCCGAAGCCGCTGCACCGCCAGCCGGCCTACTTGAAATTCGGAGACCCCGACAGCTGCCCGCTGGCCATCGCCGCGGCCGACGAGGTGATGAGCCTGCCCATGAGCGCCGACCTGTCGGACGCCGACCTCGACCGCGTGGTGGCCGCGCTCACCGCGGCCGTCGGGCTGCGCTAGGTTCCCGGTGACCTGCCCGTGACGGCGACGTCCAGCCGCGGCCTGCTGCGCGCCGTGCTGACGCTCGTCGCCGGCGGCGCCATCGCGCAGGCGCTGCCGCTGCTGCTGGGTCCGTGGCTCACGCGGCTGTACACGCCGCAGCAGTTCGGCGTGTACCACCTGTTCGCGGCCGTGTCGGCCAACCTGGCCGTGGTGGCCTGCGCGCGCTACGAGTTCGCGTTGCCGCTGGTGGGCGACGCCGCCGACGCCGCGGCGTTGCGCGCGCTGTGCCTGCGCGTGCTCGCGGGCGTGACGGGCGCGAGCGCGATCGGCGCGGCCCTCTGGTTCGCGGGGTCGCACGACGGCTGGACCGGCTGGCTGCCAGCGGCCGTGGCCATCCTCGGCTGGCTGTCCCTGGCCACGCTGTGGGCCACGCGCGCGCAGGCCTACCGCGCGCTGGCCGTCGCGCGCGTCGTGCAATACGGCGGCGCGTCGCTGGCGCAGGCCGGCGCCGCACTGCTGGGCGCGGGTGTGCAGGGCCTGATCGTCGCGCCCCTCGCCGCCGCGGCCGCCGCGGCCGCCGTGCTGCGGCTGCCGCTGGGCGACGCGGCGCGTCCGGCGCCCGCGCGCTGGCGCGAACTGGCGCGCCGCTTCCGCGATTTCCCTCTGCTCAACACGCCGCACGCCTTCATGGGCGCGCTGCAGGACACCGCGGCCATCGGGTTGATCGCCGCCTGGCAGGGCCCGGTGGCGGCCGGCTTCTGGGGCCTGTCGCTGCGCTACCTGAAGGCGCCCGCCACGCTGGTGGGCGGCGCGGTGTCGCAGGCGCTCTATCCGCAGCTGGCCGCGCATGGCGCCTCGGAACTTCACGATCCTGGCGCGGACGCGCATGCGCCCTTGCGCGTCACGCGCGAGGGACGCGCGGCCGTGCGCCGCGTGATGGCCGGCCTGGCCGCCATCGCGGCGCCGCTGGTGCTGCTGCTGTGGGCCTTCGCGCCGTGGGCGTTCGAGGCGCTGTTCGGCGCCGGCTGGCGCGGCGCGGGCGAGCTGGCGCGCACGCTGGGCCTGTACATCGGCGTGCACTTCGTGGCCGCGCCCCTGGCCGTGGTCACGCTCGCCTGGGGCGCGCAGGCCTGGGCGCTGCGGCTCGCGCTGGTGGGCCAGGTGGCCTTCGTGGCCGCGCTGGCCGCTGGCCTGAAGCTGGGCGGGCTGCCCGGCGCGGGCTGGGGCGTGTCGATAGCGATGACCGTGTACTTCGGCTACTACTTCCTGCGCCTGGCCAGGTGGCCGCTCACCGATGGGGAATCCGCATGACCTTGCGCACCACCTTCAACCGCCTGCGCCGCCGCTGGCTGCGGCGCTGGATCTGGCAGCCGGTGTTCGGCGAGGAGCAGCGCGGCCGGATCCTCAAGCACACCCGCATCTCCAGCGCGAGCGTGATCGAGCACGAGGACAAGCTCGTGCTCGGCGACAACGTGTTCATCGGCGCGTTCAACTTCATCGAGGCGAGTGGCGGCATCACGATCGAGGAGGGCGTGCAGATCACCAGCCACAGCGCGATCGTCACGCACAGCTCGCACCGCTCGCAGCGCCTGCTCGGGCCGGCCTACACGACCTGGCCCACGCCCCTGGGCAGCGAGCGTCCGGGCTGGATTGCTGGCCCCATCCACATCGGCGCCTACAGCTTCATCGGCCCGCACAGCCTCATCGAGGCCAACACGCGCATCGGCCGCGGCACGCTCGTGTGCGCCGGCAGCTTCGTGCGCGGCACGTATCCCGACTTCGCGATCCTGGAGGGCCGTCCCGCGCGCGTGGTGGGCGACAGCCGGCGCGCCGACGAGCGCGCGCTGGTGCGCTTCCCGGAGCTGCAGGTGCTGTACGACGCGTGGGCCAAGGCGCCTGCCCCGATCGACCTGGAAGGGCCGCGGTGACCTTGCGCGTCGTCCTGTTCGGCGACGGCGAGAGCCCGCACCTGCTGAAGTGGGCACGGGCGCTGGCGCCGCGCGTCGAGCTGCACCTGGCCTCCAGCCGCGGGCTCGCGCCGGCGCTGGCCGAGCTGGTGGCGTCCGGGCGCACGCTGCAGCTGGGCCACGCGACGAAGTTCTCCGGCGGCAACGCGGCGCTGCTCAAGGCGCTGCCGAGGCTCGTGCGCTGGCTGCGCGCGGTGGATGCCGACTGGATCAACGCGCACTACCTCACCTCGCACGGCACGCTGGCGTGGCTGGCGCGCAAGGCCGGCGTGCGCGCGCGGCTGGCCGCGTCGGCCTGGGGCTCGGACATCCTCGTGGCGCCGCAGCAAAGCCGCGCGCTGCGCTGGGTGACCGCGCGCGTGCTGCGCGACGCGACGCTGTGCACCAGCGACTCCGCCCACATGGCGCGGCGCATGCGTGAGCTGGGCGCGCGCGACGTGATGACCTTCCCGTTCGGCCTGGACACGCTGCCGCCGCCGCCCACGGCGAAGCAGCCGCGCCTGTTCTTCGCCAACCGCGGGCTGGAGGAGATCTACCACCCGCAGCGCGTGCTGTCGCTGTTCGCCGGCGCGGCCGCCGCGTGGCCCGATGCGCGCCTGGTGGTGGCCAACGGCGGCGCGCTGCGCGAGGCGCTGCTGCAGCGGGCCGCGACGCTGGGCCTGGCCGACCGCATCGAGTTCGTGGGCCGCCTCGACGCGGCAACACAATCCGCCTTCTACGCCCGCGCCCGCTGGTACCTGAGCGTGCCGCGCAGCGATTCCGTGGCCGTCTCCGTGCTGGAGGCGATGGGCCACGGCTGCATCCCGCTGCTGTCCGACCTGCCCGCCAACCGCGAGCTGGTGCGCGACGGCGACAACGGCCTGATCCTGCCCGACGGCCAGGACGCGCTGTCGGCGGACGCGCTCGAGCGCCTGCAGCCCCGCGCCGACGCCATCTCCGCCGCCAACCGCGGCTGGGTCGGCGCGCATGCGCTGTTCGAGCCCTGCGTGGACGCCTTCGTCGCGCGGCTGGAACAATCCACCCCTTCCCGAACATGAACATCCTCTACATCAACCACTACGCCGGAACGCCAGCGCTGGGCATGGAGTTCCGCCCGTACTACCTGGCGCGCGAATGGGTGCGCGCCGGCCACCGCGTGCAGATGCTGGCCGCGTCGTACTCGCACGTGCGCGCCCGCCAGCCCGAGGTGGGCGCGGCCCCGAAGAACGAGACGGTAGACGGCATCGCCTACCGCTGGTACCCCACGCGCGGCTACATCGGCAACGGCGTGGGCCGCGTGCGCAACATCTGGGAATTCCTGAGCCAGGTCTGGCGCGACACCGACCGCCTGATCCGCGACGTGAAGCCCGACGTGGTGATCGCCTCCAGCACCTATCCGATGGACATCTGGGTGGCGCGCCGCATCGCGCGCCGGGCCAAGGCCAAGCTCGTCTTCGAGGTGCACGACCTGTGGCCGCTGTCGCCCATCGAGCTGTCGGGCATGTCGCCGAAGCACCCGTTCGCGCGCCTGTGCTTCAAGGCCGAGTCCGATGCCTATCGCGACGCCGACGTCGTCATCTCGATGCTGCCCTGCGTGCACAGCTACATGGCCTCGCGCGGGCTAGCCCTCGACAAGCTCACCATCGTGCCCAACGGCATCTCGCCCGACGACTGGAGCGACAAGCCGTACCCGATCTCCGGCGACCTGGCCGGCACGCTGGCCACCGCGCGCGCGCTGGGCGAGACGGTGGTGGGCTATGCGGGTTCGATGGGCGAGCCCAACGCGCTCGACACGCTGCTGGACGCCGCCGCCCGCCTGCGCACCGACCCGGTGGGACGCCGCCTGCGCTTCGTGCTGGTGGGCGACGGCCACCTGCGCGCCCACCTGCAGGAGCGCGTGCGCGCCGAGGGCCTTGTCAACGTGACGATGCTGCCGCCCATCCCGAAGCTGCAGGTGCCCGCGATGCTCGCGCAGGTGGACATCGCGTACATCGGCTGGCAGCACGTGCCCATCTACCGCTTCGGCATCGCGCCCAACAAGCTGATGGACTACATGATGGCCGGCCGCGCCGTGCTGCACTCGGTGGAGGCCGGCAACGACCCGGTGGCCGAGGCCGGCTGCGGCGTCACGGTGGCGCCGCAGGACACCAGCGCGGTGGTCAACGGCCTGCTCAAGATGATGAACTTGGCGCCCGCGGCGCGCGCCGTGATGGGCGAGCGTGGGCGCGAGTTCGTGCTGAGGCGGCACACGTATCCGGTGCTGGCGAAGCGGTTTCTGGACGCGCTGCAAGCGGATTCCCGGCCCTGACACGAGTCAACAGCCGGACGCTTTCATGCAGGCGACGATGGCGGCACTCCCTGGATCGGGAGCGTGAGCCGCTCCTGCTGCAACCAGACATTGCGCACGAACGGGTCGGCGACCATGTAGACGCCGTGCCCTGGGCGCGTGATGAGGTTGGCGGCGATCATCTTGTCGGCGACGCTCTGTACCTGGGTCGGCTCGACCTCGACGCCGGTCTGCTTGCCGTAGTCGGTCAGTGCATCTGCGCTGAACAGTCCGCTGACGCCCTGTTCGCTGCCTGACGCGATGCGCCGAAAGATGGCTCTGCCCAGGTCGCCGAATTCCTCGAGGGCGTGCAGCTCGACGTCGGCGGCGGCCGACGCAAGCGTGGCGCAGATGACGGGAAAGGCCTCGTCGGGAGGCAGGCTCATCGACTGAAGCTGGACAAGCGCCTTGAAGAGCTCCTCTGGCCGATTGCCCATCGACTTGAAGCCTTCCCAGGCGATCTCGGTGTCGGGGAGGCGGGTGCTTGCGGATGCACCGGCGATCCGGGCTAGCTGCCATCGCACGAAGTCCATGCCCAGCACCTCGTAGGCCGCCGACACCGCACCGGTGAACGGTTGCGAGCGGCGGGTCGCCATGTCCGTGACCAGGGACTTGTGCGAGCCCGTGCCGAGAAACAGGAAATGTCCAGGGGCGCCCGGCCTGGAATTGACCGCGTCGCGCGCGGCCTTCAAGGCATGAAGCAGCCCATACCCGTCGTCCGAGCTGAGCGTCTGTTGCACTTCGTCGATGATGAGGACCACGTCGGACTTCGCCTTGGCGACGAGTTCGGAAAACGCCTGGGCCAGGGTCGTGCCGCCGGGAGCCCCGACGCTGTCGATCTGGAACCCGAAGGAAAAGCCCGCGGCGCCCAGATTGAGGCCCTTGAATCGCTGCAACAGGCTGGAGCCCGGTGTGGCCAGTTGAACAAGCGTGTCTCGCACCGCGTCGTGCACGAGCGCCGCCGGGCTCTTGAGTCGATCGGCCCAGAGGTCGACGTAGACGACGATGGCTCCCCGAGCCTCCAGGGCGGGAATCAGGTCCTGGCGCAGGAACGTCGTCTTTCCGACCCGGCGTATGCCCGAAAGAAAGACGCCCGAACGTACGTTCTGGAAGAGCGGCGTCGGATGCAGCAGCTGTTCGGCCAGGTCAGTGGCGTACTGGCTCCGGTGGAACACGTCGAGGTGCGGCATTTATGGATGATTATCCATTTCTCATAATTATGCAATCTGCATAATCGTTCATAAAATGGTCCGGACCGGGAATCGCGCTCCGTGCCGACGGCGCACCGGCAACGGCAGAGCTCGATTCGATGGCCGGCCCGCCAAATCACCGACAATCCTCCCCCATGACCGTTCCCGCAACCCCATTCCTCCCCTTCGCCCTGCCCGAGATCGGCGACGAGGAGATCGCCGAAGTTGTCGACACGCTGAAGTCCGGCTGGGTCACCACCGGCCCCAAGGCCAAGCGCTTCGAGGCCGCGTTCACCGAATTCCTGGGCGACGCGTCGCTGGAATCCCTCGCGGTGAACTCCGCCACCGCCGGCCTGCACCTGGCGCTGGAGGCGCTGGGCATCGGCCCGGGCGACGAGGTGATCACCACCACGCACACGTTCACGGCCACCGCCGAGGTGGTGCGCTACCTGGGCGCCGACGTGGTGCTGGTGGACGTCGACCCCGACACGCTGTGCATCGCGCCCTGGGCCATCGAGGACGCGATCACGCCGCGCACCAAGGCCATCGTCCCGGTGCACTACGCCGGCCTCGCGGCCGACATGCCCGCCATCCTCGCCATCGCGAAGAAGCACGGCCTGAAGGTGGTGGAGGACGCGGCGCACGCGCTGCCCACGCTCAGCGCCGGCAAGCTGGTGGGCACGCTGGACTCCGACATCACCGTCTTCAGCTTCTACGCCAACAAGACCATGACCACGGGCGAGGGCGGCATGATCGTTACCCGCCATCCCGACCTGGCCAAGCGCATGAAGGTGATGCGCCTGCACGGCATGAGCCGCGACGCGTTCGACCGCTTCACGGCCACCGTGCCCAGCTGGTACTACGAGATCGTGGCGCCCGGCTTCAAGTACAACCTCACCGACATCGCCGCCGCGCTGGGCCTGCAGCAGCTCAAGCGCATAGTCGGCTTCCAGAAGCGCCGCGTGGAGCTGGCCGACGCGCTCGACGCCGGGCTGGCCGGCCTGCCGCTGATCCTGCCGCCGCGCGCGCCGGCCGGTGGCCAGCACTCGTGGCACCTGTACGTGGTGCGCCTCACCGACGCCGCCAAGGTGTCGCGCGACCAGTTCATCGAGCGCCTGTTCGCGCTGGGCATCGGCGTCAGCGTGCACTACATCCCGCTGCACCTGCAGCCGTACTGGCGCGACCGCTACAAGCTCACGCCACAGCAGTTCCCGCACAGCCAGCGCGCGTTCGAGCGTATGGTGAGCCTGCCGCTGTACACGCGCATGACCGATGCGGATGTGGCGCGCGTGTGCGACGCGGTGCGAGCCGCGCTGGCGGGCTGAGTCCAAACTGCGATAGGGAGCAGCCGGGAAGCGATGACGGCGACAGGTTCGTGGTTCGCACCGCCTTAAAATCCGGAAATAACCCAAAAATGGTCCGGATCGGCTACGAGGAATCAGCCGCCGAGGCCCCTGGACGTCCAGCCCCGAAAGCTTGAGTCGTCTCTCCATGCGCGCGCTGCCAGGCGCCGTGACTTCAGAGCCCCATGATCACATTCATCGTGTCATTTGTCCTTGCCGTTTGCGCGACGCTGCTGCTCGTGCGATCCGCCGAGCGGCATGCCCACCTGTCGAACGACCATGACTTCAGTGGCCCCCAGAAATTTCATTCCACGCCCGTGCCGCGGGTCGGCGGGCTCGGGATCGCCGCAGGCATCCTCGGGAGCGAGGCCATGCTGGCTTTCAGCGACGCGTCGACCGCGAGGCTGTTCGGCTACCTCCTCCTCTGCTCGCTGCCGACCTTCGTGTGCGGCCTGGCCGAGGACATCACGAAGAGCGTGAGCCCCCGGCGCCGGCTCGTGTTCACCGCGGTGTCGGCCTTGCTTGCGATCTTCTTCATCGATTCCGTGATCGACCGCGTCGGCTTCGCTCCGTTCGACCAGGCGTTCGCGGTCGCGTGGTTCGCCGCGGCCGTGACCGTCTTCGCCATTACGGGCGTCACCAACGCCGTCAACATCATCGACGGATTCAACGGACTTGCTTCGATGTGCGTCGTCATGATGCTCGGCGCCATTGGCTACGTTGCGTTCCAGGTGGGCGACCATGCAGTCTTTGGCATGGTGCTGGCGATCGCCGGCGCGGTGCTTGGCTTCTTTCTCTGGAACTTCCCTCGCGGCCTCATCTTCCTGGGCGACGGCGGCGCGTACTTCCTCGGATTCATGGTGAGCGAGGTCGCGGTGCTGCTGATCCACCGAAACCATTCGGTCTCGCCAATGTTCCCACTGTTGCTGTGCATCTACCCGATCTTCGAGACAGTGTTCTCGATCTACCGCAAGAAGCTGATCCGCAAGATGTCGCCCGGCGTACCCGACGGTGTCCACCTGCACATGCTGGTCTACAAGCGGTTGATGCGCTCCACCGGTGGAGCGACGGACGCCCAGGCGCGCACGCGCCGGAACTCGATGACCTCGCCATACCTGTGGGGCCTTTGCCTGCTGTCGGTGACTCCCGCGATCCTGTTCTGGCGCAACTCGATGGTACTGCTGGCGTGCATCGTTGCTTTCGGATTCATCTACACCACGCTGTATTGGAGAATCGTCCGATTCCGCGCGCCTCGCTGGCTGCTGTCGGCGCGGCGTTGAGGCGCCGGAGCGCGGCATGTTCAAACGCCTGTTCGATATCGTGTCGGCGCTCCTGGGCCTGTTGCTGTTCGGGTTGCCGATGCTGGTCGTCGCTGCGTGGATCCGCCTCGATTCTCCGGGCCCGGTGTTCTTCCGCCAGGAGCGCGTGGGGCGCCACGGCAAGGTGTTCCGCATCCACAAGTTCCGCACGATGAGCATGGACGCCGAGAAGCGCGGCCCGCAGTTGACCGTGGGTGCCGATGCGCGCGTCACGCGCGTCGGGCGCGTGCTGCGCGCGAACCGGCTCGACGAGTTGCCGCAGTTCTTCGACGTGCTGGCAGGAGACATGAGCCTGGTCGGCCCGCGTCCCGACGTACCGCGCTACGTCGAGCAATGGCCGCCTGCGCTGCGCGAGCGCGTGCTGGCGGTGCGGCCCGGCATCACCGATCCGGCGTCGCTCAAGTTCCGCGACGAGGCCACGCTGCTGGCCCAGGCCGCCGATCCGGAGCGCGAATACATGGACGTGATCCTGCCGCGCAAGCTGGCGCTGGCCGCCGACTACGCGGACCATGCCTCGCTGTGGACCGACCTGGCCGTGATCGGCCGCAGCGTCGGCGTTCTCCTCTTCCGTTGATCGCCTCGTGAACCCGCCTTCCAAGACTCAGCCGCCCACCGTCTGGCACCGCCTGGATCATTTCCTGGCGCGCCTGCGCCCGCACCGCGAGCCGTTGTCGCTGCTGGTGGACGGGCTGCTGATCGCGTTCGCATGGAATGTCACCTACCTGTTTCGCCTCGGCTTCGACCGCTGGTTCAGCGCGCGTCCCTGGTACGACTTCTGGGTGATGCTGGGCATCATCGCCACTTACCTCGCCCTGTTCGCGCTGCTCAAGGTCCCGCAGAGCATGTGGCGCTTCTCCGGCTTCGGCGAGGTCAAGCGCCTCACCTGGGCCTGCCTGGGCGCGGGCGTCGCCTGCGCCGCCGTCGTGATGGGTTCGCAGTTGTATGGCGTGCCGCGCTCGGTGCTGGCGCTGCATCCGCTGGTCACGCTGATGTCCGTGTGCATGGTGCGCATCGCCTATCGCATGCTGTACGAGCACTCTCGCGCGCAGATCACCGGCGGCGACAAGGAAGTGCGGCGCGCGCTGATTCTCGGCGCGGGGCAGGCCGCCAAGCGGCTGATGGCCGGCATCCACCAGCAGGGCTGGATCGTGATGGGCATGCTCGACGACGATCCGGTCAAGCAGGGGGCGCGCATCGCCGGCGTGCCGGTGCTGGGGCCGCTGGAAGCGCTGAGCGACCGCGCGGTGCTGGGGGCGGCGACGCACCTGATCATCGCGTTGCCGGGGGCGTCGGCGCGGCAGCGGCGGCGGGCGTTCGAACTGGCGAGCGCGTCGGGGCTGCCGGTGTTGACGGTGCCGTCGGCGGCCGAGCTTCGTCCTGGCGAGTCCGACATCGCGCGCGGCGTGCGCGACATCGAGCCGGAAGACCTGCTGGGCCGCGAGCCCGTGCAACTCGACGAGCAGGGCATCGACAAGGTGCTGCACGGGAAGACGGTGCTGATCACCGGTGCCGGCGGAAGCATCGGCTCCGAACTGTGCCGGCAAGTGGCGCGCTACAAGCCGGGCCGGCTGGTGCTGGTGGAGTTGTCGGAGTTCAATCTCTACACGATCGAGCAGGAGCTGACGCATCGCTTTCCGGAAGTCGAACTCGTTCGACTCATCGGCGATGTGAAGGACCTGGTCCAGGTACAACGGATCTTCGATGCCTGGAAGCCCCAAATCGTCTTTCATGCAGCTGCCTACAAGCACGTGCCGCTGATGGAAGAGCACAACGCGGCTTCTGCCTTGCGCAACAACACCATGGGCACGTACCACGCGGCATTGGCATCCGCGCGCGCCGGGGCGGAGCGTTTCGTGCTGATCAGCACCGACAAGGCGGTGAACCCGACCAACGTCATGGGAGCGACCAAGCGCGCCGCAGAGATGGTGGTGTCAGCGCTGGCCATCGAACATCCGAACACCCGTTTTATGGCCGTGCGTTTCGGTAATGTGCTGGGCTCCTCCGGCAGCGTTATCCCGAAGTTCAAGGAGCAGATCGCGCGCGGCGGCCCGATCACGGTCACGCATCCGGACATCATTCGCTACTTCATGACGATTCCGGAGGCGGCGCGCCTCGTGATCCAGGCCGCGGCCATCGGCGAGTCGGGTCAGGTGCTCGTGCTGGACATGGGCGAGCCGGTGAAGATCGTCGATCTGGCGCGCGACATGATCAAGCTGTCGGGGCATAGCGTCGACGATATCCGCATCGTGTTCACGGGGCTGCGGCCTGGCGAGAAGCTGTATGAGGAGTTACTGGCCGACGCCGACGCGACGATCCCGACCTCGATCCGCCAACTGCGTATCGCCAGACTCGAATCGCGCGTGAACCCGGTCGCTGACCTGCTGCGCCGCGCCGCGACGCCCGACGTGATGAGCGACGACGACGTTCGCGACGCATTGATGAGGGTCGTGCAGGAGTACCGGCCTGCCTAGAGCTTGTTCACTCGCAAAGCGTGCTCGCGCGACAGATGTGGCCGCGGAATTTCGTATGTTTCCAGGGTAAGGTCAATACGGCGCACGCTATTTCGTGACGAAGGCGAAGATGATCATCATCAGTGCGTCGCGCCCCCGTCGCCGCAACGAACGGAATGCGAATGCGAGCCGCAATCGATCGAACGGGGTCAGACGCTGCAGTGCCCGGCTGACCCAGCTCGTGTCGCCTGCGAAAGCGGCGATCTGCACGGCATTACGACGGAAGCTTCCGTCGCGCAGCATCCCCAAGCGGCTTCGCGCTGCGCGAGCGCCCACGTTGGCCCCGATCTCGTTGCGGTCGTGCTGGCGGTAGTCCATGGCGGGCCGAGAGTCTATATGCCAATGCCAGCCGCGCACTCGTCCGAACGCATAGAAGAGCCAGTCATGAACATGGGCTTCACGCAGACGCGCATAGTCGGCGTATACCCAGGCGCGCAGAATTTCGAAGGCCGGCCGGGTCAACACGAAGGTACAGCCCGGCCCGGCCGATTCGAACAGGTAGTCGAAGCGACGCTGCGGCTGTGATTTGACCAGCACCTTATGGCGCCCATCCCCCCAGAATGCGACCACGTCTCCCGAGTAGGCTTGGGCGCCAGTGCGCGCAAGCTCGGCCACGGCGCGGCCGAGCTTGTCTGGATGCCAGAGGTCGTCCTGGTCTGCGAAAGCCACAAAGTCGGCTTCGCCGATTTCTGCGTCATGCACCAGACGCAGAAAGTTGCGGTTGGCATTGCCCATGCGCTCCGGGACGGGCGGTAGTTGGCGCAGCATGGCGTGGTGCCGGCGCAGAATTGCGGCGGTATCGTCGGACGATCCGTCGTCGCTCGCGTGGACGCACACGTGCACCTTTTGCTGGGCGAACAGGGTGTTGAGCTGCTCCTGGAGCCAAGCTCCGCCGTTGTAGGTAGCCAGCAGCACAGCGACCAGTGGCGGGGGGCAGTCAGTCATCAGGCAATAGGTTGTCGCGCATTTTGGGATACAGCGGGCACCGCCCGAGTTGCGGCATATCGGGGGTAACGTTGCTCCCGAATGTCGAAGCGCATCGCCCCGGGGTAGCGGCGGCGCTTTGCTGCGCCGCCAGCCAGCGTTGTTCGAATTGCACGGGACTCAGGTAGCCCCGGCGTCGAGTGAAACGACGATGATTGTAGAGGGCGATCCAGTCCATCACTGTCCCGCGTGTTGTCGAACGGATGGAAAAGCTCTGACCGTGCACGCAGGTGCGTTTGCGGCTGCCTCACATGCTCTCGCTCGGCCCGTCCGCAGCAGTTGTGCCGGTGGCCGAGAACCTGTTGAACCGCAAGTTCCAACCGACGGTTCCGAACGCGGTGTGGACCAGCGACATCACCTACATCGCGACGGACGAAGGCTGGCTTTACTTGGCCGTCGTCATCGACTTGTTCAGCCGGCAGATCGTGGGCTGGTCGATGCAGCCGCACATGCGCCGCGAACTGGTGATGGACGCGCTGCGAATGGCCTGGTTCCGGCGACAACCCGGCAAGGAAGCCAGGGTGATCTTCCACAGCGACCGCGGCAGCCCAATACTGCAGCGGCGACTTCCACGATTTGCTTACGAGCTACGGCATGCGCAGTTCGATGAGCCGCAAGGGCAACTGTTGGGACACTGCGCCGACGGAGAGCCTGTGGGGCTAGCTGAAGGTCGGCCGGCTGTACGGGCGCCGGTTCGAGACGGCGCGGGCCGCGAAGGATGAGATCATCGACTGGATGGCGTTCTATAACCATTGGCGTCTTCCTTGGACGCTGGGCTAGGTCAGCCCGATGCAATTCGAACGGGCTTGACTCGCTGCCCAAGAAAAGCGAGCCGCGTAATGCTGCCGGTTGTGGGATGCGGTTCCCAGGGGCAAGGTCACCCTGCATGCAGGCAGCCACCACTTCGGCCTTGAATTCGGCGCTGTGCAGCCGCCGGCGCCGACGACCGTCGGCGACTTGGTTGGAGATAGTGTTCACGTGTCCACCAGAGTTGTTGGTGGACACGAGGCTCCTATGCGCCTACCGAAACTTCAAGATGGGACGGCCAGCCGCTTACACCGAGGTTGCGTTGCGCGTGTGTTTACCGAACCCGCGGGTGTGCGAACCAGTCGTTCTGCAATGGCGAGGGCGAATTGTCGACGACGAAGAGCTAGCCGTCGCTGGCGCCGTCGAGAAACGACGCCATGGCTTTCTCGAAAAGCAGGGGTGGGTTGTTATAGAGAACAAGAGACGCGGTGAGCCGCATTTGAATCACATCAGGAGGTAGAAAGCCAGATTGCGAACAGCTCCAACCTTGGTGAATCCGGCACGCCAAGCTGCGAATTGCCGCGAGCCGGGGCGGTGCCGGGCCAATGTGCCGTACAGCTGCAGCAACGCTCGATTTGGATTGTCCGCGGGCAAGTGCTCCAGCAACGCCAACGCCTGAAGCTGGCTTTGCGTAAATCTGTCCAGGTAGGCCTGGCGGCCTTCCCGAATCCGCGCGACGAGGGCGCCTATGCTGCCGGATTTCGCGCCGATCTGGTTGCCCCCGTGCTGGCGGTAAGCCAATCCGGGTTGCGGGACATGACCGATCTGCCCGAGGGCCCTTGCCAGAAGCATCAGCCACCAGTCGTGCATCGATGCCTGTTCTGGAATAGGAAGGGCGACCTGCAGCAACGCGCGGTTGACGATCATTGAACAGCCCGGCGCGACGTTCTGGGCCAGCAACTGCGCCATCGTGGGCAGGCGACGCGAGCCCTGGCCTTGCATTTCCAGAAATGAAGGGTGGATTTCGGCAAGGCGATCGTCGACGACCTGGAGATCGCAGTACACGGCGATGGGCATCGTCTGGCCGCAGGCGAGTTCGATGCGCTTGATTTCAGCGAGGGCTACTTCGACCTTGTCCGAAAACCAGAAATCGTCTTGGTCGGCCATCATGACGTACTGTGCGTCGGTCTGGCTGAGGCATTGCGAGAAATTCGCGACGACGCGCAGATTGCCACGTGAATCCGAAAGAACCTTCAGAGGCCTGGCTTGGTCGGCCGCCCAGCGCTCGACGATGGACAGCGAATCGTCCTGGGATCCGTCGTCGCGAACCACCAAGCGCCAGTCCTGGACGGTCTGTTTCGACAAACTGTCCAGGAATTCGCGCAGGTATTTCGCACCGTTGTAGAGGCCGAGCGCGATATCAACTTGAGGCATGTCGAGGCTTCGGCCCGGGTGTCAGGCTTGCACGATAGAGAAATTGCGCAGGAATCAAGATGGCCGTCGCGCTGATGAAGATGCTGGACAGCGTCGACAATGAATAGTCGAAATCGCCGCCGAGGCTGGACAGCGAGAAATAGAGCAGATATGCCCAGAGCGCCGCGATATAGCCGCGATGGGTGCGGTTGAAGAGGTTCGATTGTAGCGCTGCAATGATCAGACCCAACGCGGCGGAGAACACGATGCCCCACCAGCCGAAGAAGTGATATCCGAATACGTTGTGGTGCGGATTGGGGCCGGCGAGGTAATCGAGACCGGGAAAAACGATTTCGGTGAACTGAAGCCCCATGTTCTTGTAGACCCACTCGCTCGGGATGATCCGAAACGTGCTGAGCGCGCCTCCGAAAAGCCCGATGATCCAGTTGTCGCCTTGGACGTATTGCAAGGTGTTGTCGATGTATGCGTAGACGTAGATATCACCGAAGCTCACGAGACGGAACGCGAGGCCAAGCAAGGCCTCTTGGATGCTGCCCTGGGACTGGACAAGCAGTACCATCAGCGAGAATACACCCGCTGCGGCGAAGGCCTTGCCGCCGCCTGCGCTGCCGAAATAGCTTTTCTGCGAGCGATCGGACAGCAGAAACCGCAACAGGAAGAACACCTGCATCAACCCCAGAAGCGCCGCCTTCGATCCCGAGAATGTGATGTAGATGAGCAGCCACAGCACCATGAGCCACGTCGTCCATCTCGCCCGGGCACGGAATCGCATCCACATCAAAAGCGTCGAAAAGGACAAGATGTAGTACGCGCCGACTTCGAACCGCTCGATGATCCCAAGGCCACCTGAGCCGGCGAATGCGCCCAGGCGCGAGACGTTGAAGAGCGGTATTCCCGTCAGGTGCCATTTCGCCGCGGTGGCGGAGAAGTGCACCAGCGCCGAGATCACCATGACCCACATGACAAGGCCGAACGTCGGCTCGAAGGGTCGCGGCCGATCCGCTGCAGCCTTGAATTTTCTGGCGATCAGCAAGGCTGCGTAGAAGGCCGCTTGAGACGCCAGGTAGTACCAGAAGTGCTCACGGGCGATATCGCCGGAAACCCACATGTAGGTCACGAGCGCGAAGCCGAACCAGTCGGCCAGAATGATGAGGAACAGCGGATCGAAGATGTTCACCGCCAACTTGCGTGCCAACCAGAGATGAGGCAGGGCGGAAAGAAGCAGGATCAGCAGATAGGTTTGTATGTCATCGACCATCATGCCGAAATACACGAGCGGACTCATCGATTGCCGCCCTTTTTGATGTGCACAGCAGCATTTCTCATCCGCTTGATCCAGTACCATGGCCACCCGAGATTCCTGCTGATCAACGCGAGGCGCATGGATTCGAAGGTGCTGTCTGGACGGCTGGAGGCACCGGCATCCTCGTACAAGGAGATCGACAGCGGGAGGTACCTGAACCTGGTGCCGCTTCCCCACAACTCGATGTTGTACTTGTAGTCCGCCAACAGGCCGGCGCCGAGGTCATAGGGCTTGGCCTTGAAAACCGCAGCGGGGTAGAAGACAGCCTGGTGGCAGATATTCTGCTGCATCAGCTTGTAGGTGTTCATCGGGCCGCAATACGGCTGGCCAGACGACTTGAGCACGACGTCCCCGTAGTAGATCGAGTGTTCGTCAAGCAGCTCTGAATCGGCGCAAGAGAGTATGTCGGGAGCGGTGAGGACATCGTCACCGCCCAGGAACAGCAGCCAGCGCCCGCGCGCGAGACGGAGGGCCTTGTTCATTGCGTCGTAGATCCCGGTGTCCGGTTCGCTGATCCACGAGGTGATGTGCGGCGCGTGCCGCTTGATGATGTCCAGTGTTCCGTCGGTCGATTGGCCGTCGATCACGATGTACTCGATCTCCGCGCAAGTCTGCCTGGCGACGCTGAGGATGGTCGCCTCGAGCGTGGCAGCCGCATTGCGGACCACGGTGGCGACGGTGATGCGCGGCGCGCGTTCAGCGACCTGCCGCATGCTTGTACACCTCCAGGTATTGCGCCGAGACGCGAGCATAGGACCACAGCCGCTCTGCCCTGAGCCTTGCGTTGAACGAGAACTGCTGGCGAAGCGAATCGTCGCGCAGCAAGACGAGCATGTTGGACGCGAGTTCGCCGCTGTCGAAGGGCTTGGCGAGCAGGCCTGTCTCGCCGTGCGCAACCAGATCCTGAAGTCCCGTGGTGTCGAACGCGACCACGGGGCCACCACAGGCTTGCGCCTCAGAGTCAGTCTGCCCGAAATACTCCTGGCGCGATGGGACGACCAGGACATCGGCTGCGCTGCAAAGCGCTGCCAGCGAGAAGTCGTCGAACAGGTGGCCCATCCAGTGGATCTTGATTCCGAGGGCGGGCGGAGATGCTGGCGCGCGTTGACCAAAGATGACAGCGTGTACATCAGGTTCGGCTTCGGCCAGAGCGGCCACGGCCGGCTGAAGCAGGTCCCAGCCCTTGTAGGGCAATTGGGTTCCTTTGATCGCGCCGAAAAGAACTAGACGGGCTTGCTCGGGAAGATTCAGCAGGCGACGTGCGGCTAGCCGGTCCATGGGCTTGAAGGTCGCCAGTACCTGCTGAGGGACCCAGGGATCGAACCATGCCACCGCCGATGCCCTCGAAAGCATCAGATAAAAGACGGCGCTGACCGCCAACAGACCAAGATACAGTCCGAGCGCGTTAGCGAGTTCGACGAAGAAGCTGTCCAAGGGCTTTCCTCCGACTCAAGAAGTAGCAATCACTAAAACCAATCTCCGATCATGTGGCGGAGAACTTGTTCAGTAATCGCCCGCGAAGGCGATCGCTCAATATCCGGAGGAGATGCACGATGCTCACTCGCGTTTCCGTGTCTTCCGGATAGAAGTCTGAAACGCTTCTGAGGCCGTAGGGGCCACCGTTCAAGCGGCGAAGATGCCACCATAGCAGTGTATTCAGCTTTCGTTGCAGGACAGTGCCGCGGTAATGGAAATGGCAGAAGTAGGCGCGTACCACGTCGTAGTGCAGAACCACGCGGTCTAAACCGGATGCGACCGTGATGGACCCTTCATGCTCCCTGAAGATTGAAAGCGGTTCCGCCACCGTGGCAAATGTCGGGTACTGCTGGCAGGTCAGCAGGAACAACAGCAGGTCGTTGCCGATCGCGTGCATGCTGAAATCGCTACCGATCCGGTTGGGCACGTTAAGCCGGAGATTCCTGCGAAGGTCGTCGGTACGGAATAGGGCGCAGCCGGGGGACACTGGAAAACTACCGCCCGTTAGGGAGCCTTGAATGAAGTCCGCGGTCGAATGCCTGCTGGTGCCGAACTGATTCATTGACACGTTGTCGCTATCCGTTTGCTTCCCCCGAAAGGTACGAATGGCCGAGCAGACGAACGCAACATCCTCATTTTCGATCCACGGCAGGCAGACTTCGAGAAATCTTGGGTCAAGCAGGTCGTCCGACCATAAGATCTTTGCAAACTTGCCTTTGGCGTGATTCACGCATTCCAGCCAGTTTCGGACAGGCCCGAGATTTCTCTCGTTCCGGAACGCGTGCACTCGCGAGTCCCGGTTCGCGATTGCTTGGATTTCCTCCCAACTGCTGTCGGTGCTGGCGTTGTCGACGACGATCACCTCCAGGTCGTCCCGCGTTTGATCGAGGGCCGACTTGATGGCTTGACCGACCATGCCGGCGCGGTTGTACGTCGGTATGAGTATGCTGACCAAGGGTGAAGTCATGAGCGGCTCAGTTTGTGGAAATAATAAGGAAGGGCCCAGGCCACTGTGAGAACGAAGGAAGCGGTCATTCCGGCGAAGATGCCTGCGGGGCCGAAACGGGAAGCCAGAAATATCTGCGCACCGATGCTGATCAACATCTGGACCACAGCCAGCCTCGCCAGGCGACTGGCACGGCCGGTGCTGAGTTGGACGGTGGCGAAGGTGTCGGTCCAGACTCGGATCGAGAGATAGGCGAAGGCGAGAACGAGCAATACCAACGAGGGGGCGGGGAGGTGGCTTCCGCCCAGGAGCCGGAACAGTATCGAATGACCGGCGAGGATCAAGGCACCGGGAACGACAGTGACGGCGAAGCCCAGCCCTAGGGTCATGAACACCCCTGTTCGCATGCTGGCGTAGTCTTGTTTGAAATGCTGCTCGGCGAGGCGCGGCCAGGCGCTCGCCAGCACGACCGCGTGAAGACCCAGGAGTGTATTCAGAATTCGACTGAGCAGCGCGTACTGAGCAATGTCCTCTGCCCGAAGCAGTTGAGACATGAGCAGATAGTCGACCGATAGCGTGGCGGTGGAAACCGCGTAGAAGGTCAGGAAGCTCCTGGCGCTCGAAAGGAGTCGCGAGGCTACCGATCGATCGAGGCACCAACGCCAGTCACCTCCTATCGCGAACGCGGAACACAGTGTCGTACCGATGATCGGCAACGTGTATGCGATCGCTGCCATGGGCAGGCCGCTCCGTCCAGTGGAATCGAGGCCAACCAGAATGGCGGCCGTCGAGGCCGCCTGTACTGCCGGAAGCGCGTTTGGCCAGAGCGGGCGCCGCAGTGCGAACAGTACCTGGCTATAAATTGCGCCAATGGCGCTAGCCAGCAGACCCATACAAATCAATGCAACCACATTGATGGGCGTTGATGGAAAGGCGCCCAGCAGGCCATGGCGAATTGGCCACGCAAGAGCGAGAGTTGCCGCCGCCATGGCTCCTGCCAGCAGAAGTGACAGGGACTTTGCCGTCCGGAGTGTGGCCGTCACGTCGGCGCCCACGGAGCGGAGGCGGGACAACTCGTTCTGGCTGGCACCGGGAAGACCGACGTTGGCGATGGCCAGCCAGGGCCCGAGTGAGAGCAGGATCGACAGCGCCGCGAATCCCTCCGTGCCCAACGCGTGGAAGAACAGGCGCGTGTTCAGCAGGGCCAGGGCTGCGGCGACGAGCTTCGCTCCCCAGCCGACGATCAGGGAAAATTGCTGGCGCACGAACTACTTCGCGATCAGTCCGGTGCACCAGTCGAGCATCCGGGCGACACCATCCTTGGCATCTACCCGAGGCCGCCAGCCGCTGATATCGGCGATCCGGCCCGTGTGCGCGACGAAGACGCGCTGGTCGCTCTCGCGAGGCGGGAGTTTCTCGTATCGAAGAGGCTGTCCGATCATGGATTCGAGCAATTCGAACAATTCCAGCAGCGACAGGCTGTTCGCGATGCCTCCGCCGATATTGAAGGCCTGCCCCGCGGCGGCGGGCACGTGCTGCAGCGTCGAGAAGTAGAGCGAGATCATGTCCTCGGCGTGCAACACGTCGCGCACCTGCTTGCCGTTGCCGGAGATCGTGAACGGCTCGCGACGCAGGCCCGCGCGCGTCTGGGCGGCCATCTGGCAGAACCATCCGATCCAGCCCTGGTCGGCAGTGGCGAACTGGCGGCCGCCGTACATCGACGAATGTCGGAACACGATGGTGTTGAGGCCGAAGATGCGATGGTAGTCGCGCAGGTACTGGTCGGCCGAGCCCTTGGAACAGCCGTAGGGCGAGTGGAAGTCCAGCGGCGTGGATTCGTCGAAGCCGTTCGGCCGGTCGACGCAGGCGTAACGAGTCGGCGTCTCCTCGTAGGCGTACTGTTCGAGATCGCCGTAGACCTTGTTGGTCGAAGAGTAGATGACGGTGGCCTGGTCGGCATGCGCGCGCACGGCCTCGAGCACGTTCAGGGTGCCGAGCGCGTTGACTTCGAAGTCCATGCGCGGGTCGGCGATCGACGTCGTCATGGCGACCTGGCCGGCCAGATGGAAGACCGCATCAGGACGGATGCGTTGGATCACACGCTGCACGTCGTTCGGGTTTCGGATGTCGCCGTGCACGAACTCGAAGTTGCCTTGCTCGCGCAACCACTGCAGGTTGCTTTGCGAGCCGTGACGGTACAGGCTGTCGAACACGCACAGGTCGAAGCCCTGTTCGATCGCGTGCGCGGCCAGGTTGCTGCCGAGGAAGCCGCAGCCGCCGGTGATGAGGAGTTTCATGAATCGAGTTCCCGTTGCAGCGTCTGCCGCAGTCCAGCTTCAAGGTCGAAACGCGGCGTCCAGCCCAGAGCCTTCAGCCGCGTGATGTCCGCGACGCACAGCATCGCTTCGTTGGGGCGATAGGGCACGGCACCGAAATCCAGCTCGGTGCTGGCGCCGGTGACGTGCTTGGCCAGCTCGACGAAGTCGCGCATGCGTGGCGCCACACCGGAGCCGATGTCGATCGTGTCCGCAGCGGCGAACTCGGTGCGGCGGGCGAGGATGCGATCGTAGGCCTGCACGACGTCCTCCACGTGGATGAAATCGCGCCGCTGCTCGCCTGCGGTCAGCGCCAGTCGTGGCTCGTTGGCGCGGCAGGCTTCGAGAACGTGCGTCGTGAACTTGGAGCGATCGTCGCCCGGGCCATACATCTGTTGCAGCCGCGCATCGATGAACCGGAGCGCCCCGCCGCTCTGGGCCGCCAGCGCGGCGCCCCACTGCGAGAACTGTGTCTTGCTCAGCGCGTAGAGGCCGAGCTGCGGCGCGAGCACAGTCCCGGTGTTGAGCACGGTGACGCACGGTCCGGGCGCGTCGAGCACGCCCTGCAGCAACGCGATGCCGTAGCGCAGGTTGGCGTCGCTGATGGCCAGCGCCGTCTCGCCCCGTCTTCCGTACGAGGCGGCGGTATGGACGATTGCGTCGGGACGCGATCGCACTACCAGCTCCGCTAGACCGTCGACGCCGGCAAGACGCACGAGACCCGCCGTAGACGCGATCTCGGCGATGCGCCGTGTGTCCGAGTCCGCGCGCGTCGGCAGCACGAGTTCGTGACCGGCGGCGTGCCAGTAGCGAGCAAGGGCACTACCGAGGAAGCCGGTCGCGCCGGTGAGGAGGATTCTCATGCTCTACTTGCGGACGTCAGAAGTTCAGCCCGAAGAACTCTTCAAGCTTTGCGACGACGAAGTCGAGCTGCTCGCGCGTCAGTCCCGGCCACACGCCGAGCCAGAAGGTCTGGTTCATCACGACGTCGGTGTTCGTCAGCTCGCCGCTCACGCGGAAGTTGCGGCCGATCATGTAGGGCTGACGGGTCAGGTTGCCGGCGAACAACAGGCGAGTCGCGATCTTGTTCTGGTCGAGGAAGTTGATGAGGTCCGCGCGCTTCGCGCCGGCGGTGTCCTTGAGCACCAGCGGAAAGCCAAACCAGGACGGCTCCGACTTCGGCGTCGGCTCGGGCAAGTGCAGGAACTCGGCGACGCTTTGGAGACGCTCCTTCAGGTAGGCGAAGTTGGCCTTGCGCGCTGCGATGAAATCCTCGACGCGATCCATCTGCGCCAGCGCGCAGGCGGCCTGCATGTCGCTGATCTTGAGGTTGTAGCCGAGGTGGCTGTAGGTGTACTTGTGGTCGTAGCCTTCGGGCAGATCGCCCAGCTTCCAGCAGAAGCGCTTGTTGCAGGTGTTGTCCTTGCCGGGAGGGCAATAGCAGTCGCGGCCCCAGTCCCGGAACGACTCGGCAATCAGCTTGAGTTCCGGATCGTTCATGAAGACTGCGCCGCCTTCGCCCATCGTGATGTGATGCGCCGGATAGAAGCTCAACGTGCCGATGTCGCCGAAGGTGCCCACGAGCTTGCCGTTGTACTTGGCGCCGAGCGCGTCGCAGCAGTCCTCGATCAGCCACAGGCCGTGCTTCTTGCACAGGGACGTGACCACGTCGAGGTTGAACGGGTTGCCCAGGCTGTGCGCCAGCATGATGGCCTTCGTCTTGGGCGAGATGGCGGCTTCGATCTTGCTCGCGTCGATGTTGTGCGTGGCGAGATCCACGTCGACGAACACCGGCACGGCGCCGAACTGCAGGATCGGATTGACGGTGGTCGGAAAGCCCGCCGCCACGCCGATCACCTCGTCGCCCGGCTTGATCGCGCGTTCACCCAGGCGCGACGACGTCAGCGTCGAGAACGCGACGAGATTCGCCGACGAGCCCGAGTTGACGGTGATCAGATGCTGCACTCCGAGGAACTTCGCAAGACGTTCCTCGAACATCGCATTGAAGCGGCCGGTGGTGAGCCAGCCGTCCAGGCTCGCCTCGACCATCATCTTCAGTTCGCCCGCGCCGATGACCTTGCCCGATACCGGGACGGCGCTCTCGCCGGGCACGAAGGGCCGCGGCGCATGAACGATGTCCGAATATTGCTGCACCAGCGCTGCAATTTCGGCGCGGAGCTGGTCGGGCGTCTTCTTGTGGAATTGGATGGGAGTCGCGGTCATGATTCGATGAGCGTGTCGGTGTACTGGTCGATCTGGCGCAGGCACAGCGCGCGGACGTCGTCGCCCACGAGCCAGGCCCGATGCCAGGTCACGATGTGGTCGAGCGCCTCCGACAGGCGCCATCGAGGCTGCCAGCCGAGATGGGCTCGGGCCTTGGAGATGTCGAGCTTGAGGAAATGCGCCTCGTGCGGATGATTGCCGCCGTCGAGCTGCCAGCGTGCGCCGTCGCCCCAGAGGCCGACGAGGCGTTCCACGATCCATTGCACGGGGCGGGCGTCTTCGTCGCGCGGGCCGAGGTTCCACCCGCTGGCGAACGCGGCCCCGTCGTTCCACAGGCGCTGCGCGAGCACGAGATAGCCCGATAGCGGCTCCAGCACGTGCTGCCAGGGACGCGTCGAATGCGGATTGCGGATGACCACGGGCTGGCCCTTCTCGAAGGCGCGCAGAATATCGGGCAGGAGGCGATCCGTCGCCCAGTCGCCGCCGCCGATCACGTTGCCCGCGCGCGCGGTGGCCAGGGCGGGCCCGCCGTGCGCGAAGAACGAGCGGCGGTACGCGCTCGAGACGAGCTCGGCGCAGCCCTTGCTGTTGCTGTACGGGTCATGCCCGCCCATGGGTTCGTCCTCGCGGTAACCCCAGGCCCATTCGCGGTTCTCGTAGCACTTGTCGGTGGTCACGTTGACCACGGCGCGCACGCTCGGACTCTCGCGCACGGCCTCGAGCAAGTGGACGGTGCCCATCACGTTGGTTGCGTACGTCTCCACCGGTTGGGCATAGGACAGGCGCACTAGCGGCTGCGCGGCCATGTGGATCACGATGTCCGGCCGAAAAGCGTGGATGGCGGCCTTGAGCGCGGACAGGTCGCGGATGTCGCCGATCGTGCTGCCCATGCCCTCCGCCACTCGTGCTTCGAGGAAGAGCGCGTGCGGCCCCTCGGGCGCCAGGGCATAGCCGTGCACCTGCGCGCCGAGGTGTTGCAGCCACAGACTCAGCCACCCGCCCTTGAAGCCGGTGTGGCCGGTAAGAAACACGCGCTTGCCGCGCCAGAACGCGGGGTGGACGTTGGTGTTCATGAGGTCAGTCCCACTTCTTCCAGGGCGCGCGGCCCGAGACCCACAGCTCCTCGAGCAGATGCTTGTCGCGCAGGGTGTCCATCGGCTGCCAGAAGCCGTCGTGCTCCCAGGCCATGAGCTCGCCCTTGTCGGCCAGGTTCATCAGCGGTTCCTGCTCCCAGATCGAGGCGTCGTCGCCGATCTCTTCGAGCACCTTGGGCGTCAGTACGAAGAAGCCGCCGTTGATGCGCGCACCGTCGCCCTTGGGCTTCTCCTTGAAGCTTCGAACCTGGCCTTGCTGGATGTCGAGGGCGCCGAAGCGTCCGGGCGGATAGGTGGCGGTCAGCGTCGCCGCCTTGCCGTGCTGGCGGTGAAACGCGATCGATGCGGTGATGTCGATGTCACCCACGCCATCGCCGTATGTGAAGCAGAAGTCCCGTTCGTTCTCGACGAAGCGAGCGACACGGCGCAACCGGCCCCCGGTCATCGACTCGTCGCCGGTGTCGACCAGGGTCACGCTCCACGGCTCCGCGCGCTTGCTGTGCACTTCCATCTTGTTGTGCGCCATGTCGAAGGTCACGTCGGACATGTGCAGGAAGTAGTTCGCGAAGTACTCCTTGATCACGTAGCCCTTGTAGCCGCAGCAGATCACGAAGTCGTAGATGCCGTGGTGCGAATACATCTTCATGATGTGCCACAGGATGGGCCTGCCGCCGATCTCGACCATCGGCTTGGGGCGCAAGGACGTTTCTTCACTGAGTCGGGTGCCGAGGCCACCGGCCAGGATGACGGCTTTCATGAGGGTTCTATCCTTGTGGTTGTCGTGGGGTCGGTCGGGTCCGCGTCAGGCGGCTGCGGAGCAGACGAACGCGTCCGACAGGAAATGGCGCTCGTCCAGACCGGCCTCGAGCAGGCGTGTGCGCGCGGCGTGGATCATGGTGTCGGAGCCGCATGCATAGACGCGGCAGTTCGCCAGGTCCGCCATGCCGGTCTCCTCCATGAACGCGTCCTGGACATGGCCGCGTGTCCCGGCCCAATCCGTGCCCTCGCGTGAGAGCACCGGCACGAAGTGCACCGGTATGCCGGCCACGTCTGCCGGCGGCTGCCAGTAGATGTCGTGGCGATGGCGTGCTCCCCAGAGGAGCCGGATCGAGCGCGGTAGCACAGCCTGGCGCGTGGACAGCGATTCGAGGATCGCCTTCACCGGCGCGATGCCGGTCCCCGTCGCCAGGAACACGAGGTCGCGCGCCGCGACGTCGCGCAGGAAGAAGGTGCCCAGCGGGCCGTGCAGGCGCAGCAGGTCGTTGGCCTTGGATTGACCGAACCAGTAGGCGCTCATTGCGCCGCCGTCCACCTCGCGCACGTGAAGTTCTATCGTGCGCTCGGGCATCGGCGCGTTCGCGATGGAATAGCTGCGTCGAGTGCCGCCCGGGCCGATGACGTCGACGTACTGGCCGGGTTCGTAGGAGAGCGTGACCGTCGGTGGCAGGCGAAGCACCACGCGAAGCACGTCCGGGGCCGTGCGATCGAGCGACACGATGCGGCAGGGCTGCGTGCGCGGCGCGGCGAGTTGCACGCCGCCGAGATCCTCCACGTCGAGCACCACGTCGCCGAACGCGCTGCGCACGCAGCTCAGGACCCAGCCGTCCGCGAGTTCCGACGGCGTCAGGCCGGTCTCGGCATGCATGGCGCGTGTGTCGCCGCTCTCGACGCGGCACTTGCACGTGCTGCAGCGCCCGGTGCGACAGCTGTAAGGCAATCCGATTCCCGCGCGCAGGGCCGCGTCCAGGACGGATTCGCCGTCCCGTGCATCGAATGCGAGGCCGTGGGTAGTTCGGATATGTGGCACGTTGACGATGGGGCTTTGGATTTCGCTCGTCAGGCGGCGCCGCCGCTGGAAGAGTCGGCGACTTCGGCGCGCAGGTTGGCGATCGTTGTCCGGAGCTTCTCGAATTCGACTTCCTTGCGTGAGAGGAAGTCGCGCGTCATGCGCATCTTCTCGCGCACCCCGGCGGCAGTGAGAAGGTAGGCGTAGGCCTTCTTGTTGTCGCTACGGCGGAAATTGCGGGCCTTGACCAGGCCTTTGTCCAACAGCGCATGCAACACGTAGTGCGTCTTGCCCAGGCTCAAGCCGAGCTCCAGCGAGAGTTCGCGTTGGGAGACATCCGGCCGGTTGGCCAGGATACGCATTAGCTCCAGCTGACGGGCTTCGAAGTTTGGATCAGGATCGACTGCGGGCGGCATGGGGGTGCCCGAAGTCGTCGGGGTTTGTTCATGGCATGAACACAAAGTATAGCGCAGCCGATGGTGCGCCGACGCAGCGTCCGGTCTCGTCGGGCAGCCGTCGCGTGCCAGGCTCAAGCCGCTGGACGAAGGCGGTCGCGCCAGACCAGCCAGATCGCTGTCGCGAGCGCGCCGACGAGCGCGCTGAATACGCTCATGAGGGCGCGCTTGGGCGAACTCTTCTGTTCCGCCGGTTTCGCGATGTCCACGACCTGGATCAGCGCGCCTTCGCGGCTTTCGTCGGCGCGTGCAAGCTCATACTGCTTGGCCATGATGTCGAACAGCGCTTCCTGGTACTTGAACTCCCGATACTTGCCGACGTAGTCCGAATCTGCCTGTGCAGACATCGCGGCCGACTCGAGTTGCCTCAGCTTGTCGTGCAGCGCGTCGAGCGCGGCGACCTGCTCCTGCACCTGGGCGGATCCATCCGCCATGGTGGCGCGCAACGCCTGCAGCTTCACTTCCGTGGCCGTCGCCTGCGCTTTCAACTGCGCGTACTGCGTGGCAACTGCCTGCGGTTCCGCTTTCATGGCGCCGGCATTGAAGCCGCTTTGCTGGAGTGCGGTCTGAGCCTGGATGAGCTTGCCCTTGATGTCCTGCATCTGCTTTTCGAAGAAGACCCGGCGCTGCTGCGCCTCGGAAACCGCCAGGGTGGACGTCAGGCGTCGCAATTCCTCCACATACTGATTGGCTATGGCAGCTGCACGGCTCGGGTCCTCGTCCTCGACGGAAACGGTGATCAGCCCGTCTTTCTTGCCAAGAATCATCTGTGTGGACTGCAGAAGTGTCCGGCGGGTATCCCTGCGGTACTTCTTCTTGTAGACGTCCATCAAGTGGAAGCGGTCGATGACGCTGTCTGTCGCGTTCGTGCTTTGCATGAGCGAGACGAATTGGTCGGCCGGACTACGTACCCCGCCGACACCGGCAAGCCCGGCGAGCGCACCGAACGACGCGACCGCCGCCGCTGCCGAGCTTTGCTGTTGTTGTGGCGGCAGGAACGTGGTTTCCGACGTGAAGGTTGGCGTGATGAGGTAGCTGCCGCCCGCGCCGAGAGCACCGGCTGCAAACGTGGCGGCGACCCAGGTGATCCAGTGTTGACGTAGCGGACGCAGGAGCTCCCGAAGGTCGATCGAATCGTCATTGTCGATGGGCTCGACGCCTTGCTGCACCGTGTTGATACCGTCGACCATGTCAGAGTCCCAACGTCTTGATGCCAGCCAGCCCGAGCCCGAACTGATACAGGATCTGCGTCCAGTCCTTCGCATCCTGCACGAAGGTCGACTTGTTCAGCTCCTCGGGCACGAAGATGGTGTCGCCGGGCTGCACGACCGCGTCGTTGAGGCTGTTGCCCGAGTGCCAGAAGGAGGAGCCTTGCTGGGCGCTGACGACCGACCCGTTGGCGCGGATCATGAAGATGCTCTGCTTGTCGGCACCGCGAGTGGGCCCACCGGCCAGCGCGAGGTATTGCGGCGCCGTGTGCCCTGATTCGTAGACGAAGCTGCCGGTGTTGAACACGCTCCCGAAGATGCCCACCGAGGTGCCGCGGGGCGGGATCTTCACGGTGTCCCCGTCCTCCAGCGGCAGGTTGGGCAGCGCCGACGCGTCGGGCGAAAGCTGCAGGACGACCCGGCCCGTCGGCTTGACCTGCCGGAGTCGCTGCAGGAGCCGGGCATTCGCCTGTGCCGAGGCGGCCTGGGCGTTGATCTCCTCGGTGGAGGTCGCGCGCTGGCTGGCCTGGTTCCGGGAGATGTCCGTCTCGAAGTCGCGCAGGGCCCGTTCATAGTTTTGCTGCTGCACCTTGCGCACGCTTTCGCGCGTGAATTCGGTGCCGAACGGATACGCCGCGGTGGTCATCCCGCCGGCGGCGCGCAGCGCGTCCTCGATGCGGCTGCCGGGCGGCAGGATGTAGTCGCCGGGTCGCGCCACTTCGCCTTCCACGCGCACGTGCTCGTTCTGCTTGTCCTGCGGCAGGGTGGCCGACACGACGCTGAACGCGCGGATGACGTCGCCGGTCGCGAGCAGGTCGCGCTGGTGGTCGGGCAGGTCCAGTTGCGTCACCTTGCCGGTGGCGCGGTCGGCCAGGCGTTCGATGGTCACGCGCCCGCGGTCAGCCACGGCCGTGAAGCCGCCGGCCAGGCGCAGCACGTCGTCCAGCGTCTCGCCCGGCTTGAGTTCGTAGATCGCCGGCTGGTTGACGCTGCCGAGCACGGCCACCTGGGTGCCAACCGGCCCGACGAACAGGATGTCGTCCGGCTGCACCAGCTGGTCGCTGTCGCGGTCGCCCTTGAGCAGCAGGTCGTAGAGGTCGAACACGGCCACTTCCTTGCCTGCGCGCCGCAGGTGGATGTCGCGGAAGCTGCCCGCGGACGACGGGCCGCCGGCGCGCATCAGCGCATGCAGCACCGACGACAGGCCGTTGACGGTGATCGAACCCGGATGCTGCACATAGCCGCCGACGAACACGCGGATCGCCCGCACCTGGCCCAGCGTCACGCTGAGCTGGAAGTTGCGGAAGGTCTGGCCGACGCGGCGGCTGATCGTGTCCGCGAGATCGGCGTTGCGCACGCCGGCCACGGTGATGGTGCCGACGCGCGGCACGGTGATGCGGCCGGCGCGATCCACCGTCACGCGCAGGTCGGCGTCGACCGAGCCCCAGATCGCCAGGTTGATCTCGTCGCCGGGCCGGACGATGTAGTCGCCGGGCACGCTGGGCAGCGGATCCTGGGTCGCGGAGGCGATGGCGTCGTCGACCACCAAGTTGGCCCCGAAGCGCCGGATCACCCGTGCCGGGCCCTGGGACGCGCCCTGCTCGTCCTGCATCTCGGTCCGTTCGGCGCCTGCCTGCTGCTGCACGTAGACCTCGAACTCGCTAGGCTGGTACGGTTGCTGGCGGTAGGGCAGGCCGCGCGATTCCGGCTGGTCGCCGCCGGCGCCGTTGGTGCGCTGGGTCTGGCGCAGCTGCGACGTGCCGGACGCGGAGGACGCCGCCGACGACGACGACGTGGCGGACTGCGTGTCGTCGATGCGCGTCAGGTCGCTGGTGGAATCGCCGCTGAATTGCGCGAAGGCACTGGCCGGGGCAAGCGCGCTGGCGAGGGCGAGGAGCAGGGCGCCGCTCGAGAGGAGGGCGGCCGGCAGTGCCGGCAGGCGGGTAGTCGGCATTGAAATGGTGTCGGTGGCGTTCCGCGCCTGGCCGCCGTTGGGGCGCCTGCAGCGCGGGGGGACGCCTGTCGGAGAAGCGCGAATTCTAGCCCGGCGCCGGCGGCTGTCCCGGCGCCCCGCACGGCCCCAGGACAGGTTTCATCGGTACAAGCGATAATGGCGATTCATGACAGAAGCATCCCAAGCCCAGGTCCCGGCTCAAACGGACCCCGCCCTCGAGCCACAAGCCGCCCCCGCGCCGGCCCGTTTCGATACCCTCCCTCTCGATGCCAAGCTGATCCGCGCCGTCGCCGATCAGGGCTACGCCTTCATGACGCCCATCCAGGCGAAGGCGATCCCGCTGGTGCTGGAGGGGCGTGACGTGATGGGTGCCGCGCAGACCGGCACCGGCAAGACCGCCGCGTTCTCCATCCCGCTGCTGCAGAAGATGATGCGCCACGAGACGGCCAGCGTCTCGCCCGCGCGCCACCCGGTGCGCGCGCTGGTGCTGGCGCCCACGCGCGAGCTGGCCGACCAGGTCGCCCAGAACATCAAGGCCTACGCCAAGCATTCCAACCTGCGCGTGGCCGTCGTCTTCGGCGGCATCGACATGAAGCCGCAGACGCTCGAGCTCAAGGGCGGCGTCGAGGTGCTGATCGCCACGCCGGGCCGGCTGCTCGACCACATCGAGGCCAAGAACTGCGTGCTCAACCAGGTGGAGTACGTCGTGCTCGACGAGGCCGACCGCATGCTCGACATCGGCTTCCTGCCCGACCTGCAGCGCATCCTCAGCTACCTGCCCAAGCAGCGCCAGACGCTGCTGTTCTCGGCCACGTTCTCGCCCGAGATCAAGCGCCTGGCCAACAGCTACCTGCAGGATCCGGTCACCGTGGAGGTGGCGCGCGCCAACGCCACGGCCACCAACGTCGAGCAGCGCTTCTACAGCGTCACCGACGACGACAAGCGCAACGTCGTGCGCCAGGTGCTGAAGGATCGCGCCATCACGCAGGCCCTGGTCTTCGTCAATTCCAAGCTGGGCGCCGCCCGCCTGGCGCGCACCTTCGAGCGCGACGGCATGCGCACCTCGGCGCTGCACGGCGACAAGTCGCAGGACGAGCGTTTGAAGGCGCTGGCATCGTTCAAGAAGGGCGAGGTCGACGTGCTCGTCTGCACCGACGTGGCCGCCCGCGGCCTCGACATCGCCGACCTGCCGGCCGTCTTCAACTTCGACGTGCCCTTCAACGCCGAGGACTACGTGCACCGCATCGGCCGCACCGGCCGCGCCGGCGCGTCGGGCCTGGCCGTCACGCTGGTCACGCGCGACGACGCCCGCAACATCTCGGACATCGAGAAGCTGATCCACAAGAAGATCGAGCTGGAGCCCTTCGAGGTGGTCGACGATCGCCCGCGCCGCGTGCCGCGCCGCGATTCCGACGACGAGCCGCGCCGCGCCCCGCGCCGCGAGTTCGACGACGAGCCGCGCCGCGATCCGCCCATCGCGCTGCGCCCGGTCCTGCCGCCGCGCGCGCCGGCGCCGCAGAAGAACCGCGACCCGTTCTTCGACCGCCCGTACGAGGCCAGCAGCACGTCGGCCGACAAGCCCGAATGGGAAAAGGCCACGCCGGCCGCGCCGGTGGGCCGCGCCGCGCTCTCGGCCAACATCCGCTCCAAGCGCAAGGTGGCCGCGTTGCTGGGCGGCACCAAGGCCTGAGCGCCGTCCGTGCCTCACTGTCGCGGCGCCTTCGGGCGCCGCGACCGTTTCAGCCCGGCAACGCAGGTCAGTGCAGCGCCGGGCGGTGCATCACGCCGAAGCGCTCCGACAGGAGGGACAAGCGCTTGTCGAGCGTCCACAATTCGACGCCCGGCGTCATCAGGGCGGAGGCCAGCAGCAGCAGGTCCACGAGTCCGCACCCCAGCCCGAACAACCGTTCGCGCTCGATGAAATCCATGACCTCACGGATACCGGCTTGTTGGGTCTGACTCAAGCCGTCGAGATCCGACAGCGTCTGACGCCTGTCGGGCGGCGTTCCGCAAGCGATTTCTCCGACGATCAGCGGATGCACCATCACGAGGTCGAGGCCAAGCAGTTCGACCAGTGCATCGTTGCGTCGGCGGAAATGGTCGACCCACACCGAGGTGTCGACGAGAACACCGTTCATTGACCGGCGTCCATCGCTCGACGGGGCGGGGCTTGCATTTGCGGCATGGTGGCGCCCAGAGCGGCGAGGCGCTTGGCGGCCTGAACCCGAACGAAGGTCTTGATCGCCTCGCGGAACAGGTCGGCCCTGTCCATGGCCGGATCGGCCACTTCCAGCGCCCGCTCGTAGAGCGCGTCGTCGATGGTCACGGTCGTTCTCACGGCATCTCCCGATTGGCATCCAATATGATGCTACTTTACATCAATGCTGATGGTGGCGATCCCTTGTGCCCGTCGAGCGCCTCGTCCGTTCGCTCAGCCCGAACCCGCCGGGCCCGCGTCGGGCGTGGCAGCCGGTGCGGCGACGCGACGGCGCGCGGCGACGGCGGGCAGCGTCGGCAAGACTGGGTCATCCGTCGCACGCGCCAGCCTGCGCAGCAGCCACGTCCCGGCCGCGCCGAGCCGCCACGCCCGCCCGTCCAGGCCCAGGTGCGCGCGCAGTTCGGCGGGCAGGTTCTGCACCGCCGCCGCCACCAGCATCCGCTGCACGCCCCGCAGCGGCAGCGGCAGCAACGGCATGCGCCGCACGATGTCGAGGAACTCCAGCACGATGGCGGACGGCTCCAGCCGCGGACGCATCGCCTGCAGCAACGCGTCGAACTCGCGCTCGCTGCACACCGGCTCGAGCACGCCGTAGAGGCGCGCGGGGGCGGCGTTCTCCGCGTAGTACGCATCGCGCTCCGGGCCGGACAGCGGCCGCACGTACCGCACGTAGGCCTGCAGGAAGCCGTGGGCCGCCGTGGCATGCACCCAGGTCAGCAGTTCGACGTCGCTGGCCGCGTAGGGCTGTCCCGCGGGCGTGTGTCCGGCGATGCGGGCGTGCCCCGCGTTGATGCGCGCGATCATGGCCGAGGCCCGGCTGCGCGGGCCATAGGCCGTCATCATCGCGGCATGGCCGGTGCGCATCATCCGCGCCAGGGGCTCGGTGCGGAATGCCGTGTGTTCCCACACGCCGGTGCGAACGCGCGGCTCGGCCAGCTCCAGCAGCACCGCCGTGACCCCGCCCACGAACATGGCCAGCGGGTTGGCGAACACGCGCCAGGTCACGCTGTCCGCGGCGAGCAGGGCCGGCTCGCCGGCGGGCTGCGCGAAGTCCGCCGGGCCGGTGCCGGGCGGATACACCAGCGCCGCGAGGCGCCGTTGCAGGCGCTCGACGAGCATCGCGCGCGTTGATGACAAGAATGAGAAATGAATCATTGGGAAACGCTTCAGGCACGAGGCGTTCGACGGGTGAGAATGGCCGCGGCGCGGCTGAGACGAGGGTTGTCCATGCGTGGCCTTTGCTCCGATCCAAAAAAATTCTCAGGGTGGAAATGATCGATATCGTCCTTGCGGACCGCGCGCCAGCGCGCCGGGCCCCCGCGCGATTCTGCGCGACCTTCTTGCTCCTGCTCGCCGGCCTGCTGCCGCGCGCCGGCCTCGCGGCCTCCGTGCCCTGGACGCCCAGCCTCGCCGGCCGCCACGCCATCGAGATCCTGGTGGACGACGGCGGCCTGCCGCTCACGGTCAGCCAGTGGCCGTTGCCGCGCGCCGCGGTGCAGCAGGCGATCGACAGCCTGCCGGCCGAGCTTCCGCCCGAGCTGGACGCCGCGCGCGCCACGGTTCAGGCGGAGTTGCGTGCGCAGCAGTTCGCGCGCGTGGGGGTCACCGTGCGTCAGCGGCAGGACGCGATCTCGGGCTTCGGCGACGACGCCACGCCCGGAAGCAGCCTGCAGCTGCGCTCGGGGGAACTCGATGGGCCGCACCTGGCCATGCAGGTCGGCGGCCGGCTGGATGCCGAGGACGAGACGGCTCGTTCGCGTGCCACACCGCGGCTGGACGACAGCGCGCTGGCGGTCGACGCGCTGGGCGTGCAGGCCCAGGTCTGGGCCCACCGGTCGTGGTGGGGGCCGGGGTGGCAGAGCGCGCTGCCCTTGAGCAACAACGCATCGGCGCTCGACGGCATCGGCCTGCAGCGCGCCGCCGTCGTGCCGTCCGAGTCGCCCTGGCTGAGTTGGCTGGGGCCGTGGAACGCGGATTTCTTTCTCGCCCGCACCGAAGGGGACGGCAGGCAGGTGGGCAGCAGGGCGCTGCTGTCCGGCATGCGCCTGACGGCGCGGCCGCTGCCGCTCGTGGAGGTGGGGCTGACGCGCATGCTGCAGTTCGGCGGGCGAGGGCACCAGGAGCAGGAGAACCTGGCTGGCTTCTGGCGCGGACTGAAAGGAGAGCGCCAGAACGCGTCGACGCCGGCCGAGGCGAACCTGGATTCCGGCAACGGCATCGCGGGCTACGACCTGCGGGTGCGCTGCCCGGCCGGCCTGCGCTGCGCTGCCTACGGGCAGGCGGAGGGCGAGGACGACAAGAAGCACCTGCCCTACCGTTTCATGAACCTGCTGGGCTTCGAGTCCTGGGGCAACGACGGCGTCACTCGGATGTATTTCGAACTCGCCGAGGTCAGCTGCCGGATCAGCCTCAAGGGCACGTCGGAGCACCAGTGCGCCTACCGCAACCATTCGTACCCCGGGGGCTATACCTCGGGCGATCGCTGGCTCGGCGCGAGCGCCGGCTCCGACGCGCGGCTGCTGACGCTCGGCTGGATCGATGCCGACTGGGCGAGCTCGGTGCGCCTCGACTTCGGGCGCGTCGGCGCGCGGATCGGCACCTACATCGACAACGGCGACCTGTCTTCGGCGGGCACGCTGTGGGGCGTCTCCGCGCGCCGTACCTGGCGGGTGGGGCCGGCCCAGGTGACGCCGGAGTTCGACTGGAGCCACGTCGCCACGGCCACCGGCCCCCACGTGGAATCGCGCGTGGGCGTGGAGATGAGCGTGGGGCTGGACGACCTGGGCCGCTGGTCGCCCGCCCGCTTCGGCGAGCGGCTGTCGGCCACGGGCGACGGCGCTATCACCACGCGCGCGCTGGCGGGCGCCGCCCTGATCGCGGGCGCGGCGGTGTTCGACCGCGCCGCCAACCACTTCGCGACCGTGCACCACGACGAACCGTCGATGAAGGTGTTGCGCGAGGGCGGATCCACGCTGCCCTACGTCGAGTTCGGGCTGGCCGGCATCGGTTGGCTGGCGTTGCCGGACGCGCGCGACAAGGGTGTGGCCCTGGCGAGCGTCGAGTCCGGGCTGGTCTCCGTGGCGGCGGCGGAATCGCTCAAGCTCGTGGTCGACCGCTCGCGCCCGACCGAGGGCCGCGGCGCCGCGGATTTCGGCCACGAGAAGCGCTCGGACAGCTCGTTCCCGTCCGTGCACGTCGCACTGGCCTGGGGCGTGCTGACGCCGATCGCGCAGCACTACGACGCGCCCTGGCTGTACGGCGTGGCCGCGCTCACCAATGCCGCGCGGGTGGCGGGCCGCAACCACTGGCTGTCCGACACGGTGGCCGGCGCGGTGCTCGGCTACACGGTGGGCGACTGGTTCGGGCACCGCGCGACCGACACCGGCGGCACGGTGATGCTGGTGCCGCACGGCGTGGTCGTGTCGGCGTCGTTTCGCTAGAACATCCGATGGCGTTCGAGAGGAAGCCCATGCACCTCCACGAAGGCATTCGAACTCGCGTGTGGATGAGGGCCGTCAGGCGGCCTCCCGCTCGGCCGCCTGCAAGACCTCGTCGCTGACGCCGTGCTTCTTCAAGGCCTCGATCAGCCGCGCCTTCTGGCCGGAGGAAAACTGTGCCTCATCGCGGCGCAGGCCCTCGCTGAGGTAGGACTTCAGCAGGGTCTGGTAACCGACGAACCCACGCTGCGGGGCGATGGCCTTCATCGACTCGACCACATCCACGGGGATGCGTAGCGTGATCGAGGTCATTGCCCGGTCTTTCACCAGGCGGTGCTTGAGACGGTCAGAAAGCATAGTGCTGCTCCTCGGAGAGCTCTGCGCGGCGCGCGGAAATGATGCGGATGAATTCGCCTTCCACCTCGATGTGGACGACATACAGCAACCGCCCCGAAGCATCGAACCCGATGGCCGCCTCCCGTGCCTCGTCATTGCGCGACGCCTGCACGAGCACGAACAGCGGGTCACCGAACACTGTGGACGCCTCTTCGAAGCGCACTCCATGTTTGGCCAGGTTCTTCTTCGCCTTCTCGGGATCCCAGACGAATGATTCGCCGTTCAGGTCGAAGTGGACGTCCATGCAGGTATTGTCCTCGATGTATTGTCATTGTCAATACATCGCGGCGTAGCGCAACGCCACCAGGGGGGGGGCGGGCCAAGACTCTTCCTGGCGGGTAAAGGCACCGACCGGGCGGAGGGCCGGCCGATATCCATGGGCTAGCCCAGCAGGCTGAACACCGCCGGCACCCGGTCCGGCAACTCGATCTTCGCGGCCTTCCACTGCGCCGCCGTCCTGCACAGCGACCAGCCTTCGGCCAGCGTCAGGCCGCAGCTGATGGCCAGGCGGGTGGTGGGCTGCAGCACCTCCAGCGCGGTCTCCAGCATCACGGCGTTGCGGTAGGGCGTCTCGATGAACACCTGCGTCTGCTGCAGGCGCTTCGACGTGGCCTCGAGCTCGCGCAGGCGGGCGCGGCGCGGGTTGGCCTCGCTCTGCAGGTAGCCGTGGAACACGAAGCTCTGGCCGTTGAGGCCGCTGGCGGCGATGGCCAGCGTGATCGAGCTGGGGCCGCTGAGCGCGATCACCGGGACGCCCAGGTCGTGGGCCGCAGCCACCAGCAGCGCGCCGGGGTCGGCCACGCCGGGCAGGCCGGCCTCGCTGAGCAGGCCGATGTCATGGCCTTCCAGCGCCGGGTTCAGCAGGAGCTCCCACGCCGAGGCCCGGGCCACCTCCGGCTTGGCCGGCGCGGGCGCATTCTTCGCGGGCTTGCCGGGAATCACGCGCTGCGGGCCCTTGGGCGTGCGCGGCAGCTCCTCGATGAGCGTCTGCTGCAGCGGCTGCGCCAGCGGCGTGATCTTGTTGACGCGGTTGAGGAACGCGCGTGCGCTGCGCGAGTCCTCCACCACCCAGTGCAGGAGCCTGCTGGCCTGCGCGATGACGCCGCCGGCGATCACGTCGGTGAGCGGCACCTCGGCGGCGCCGAGATCCAGCGCGTTGGGCATCAGCAGCAGGCGGCCGAAGGGCTTGTCGGAAGAGGTCATCGCGGGGTTTCCGTGAGGGCCCGCGCGCGCAGCGGGTCGAGCCCCGCGGCGCGCAGCAGGGCGCAGGTCTGGATCAGCGGCAGGCCCACCAGCGCGGTGGGGTCGTCGGACTCGATCGCCTCCAGCAGCGCGATGCCCAGCGTCTCGCACTTGGCGCTGCCGGCGCAGTCGTAGGGCTGCTCGGTGCGCAGGTAGAACTCGATCTCGGCGTCGGCGAGCGTGCGGAAGCGCACCGGCACCGGCACGCAGCGCGCCTCGGCGAAACCGGTGGACGCGCGCACGACGGCCAGCGCGGTCTGGAACACGATGGTGCGGCCGCTCATCGCGCGCAGTTGTTCGACGGCGCGCTCGTGGCTGCCGGGCTTGCCGATGGCCGCGCCGTCGACGTCGGCCACCTGGTCGGCGCCGATCACCACGGCGTCGGGGAAGCGGCTCGCGAGCGCGCGCGCCTTCGCGAGCGCGAGGCGCGGGGCGAGCGCGGCGGGCGTCTCGCCGGGCAGCGGCGTCTCGTCGGTGCCCGGCGGCAGGGCCTGGAAGGGAATGCGCAGGCGCTCGAGCAGCTCGCACCGGTAGCGCGAGGTGGAGGCCAGGATCAACGGGGGGTCTCGAACCATGGCGGATTGTCGCCTGCGGGGTAGCCAGGCCCTAAAATCCTCGCATGACTTCTCCTGCCCTCGATCCGCTGCGCCTGAACGTGGCCAGCTTCGCCGCCGACGCCCAGGAGGCCGAAGGCGACTGGGCCATTGCCGAGCTGCCGCGCCTGGCCGACAGCGAATGCCCGCTGGACGCCGGCTCGCCGCTGAAGGCCCGGGCCGACGCACCCAAGGCGCCGCCGCGCGCCGCGAGCGATCTCACGCGCCGCGTGCACTGGCGTGCCGTCGGCTCGCACCGCCGCGTGGGTGGCGAAGACCAGATCTGGCTGCACCTGCTGGCCGACGCCGACGTCGTGCTGCAGTGTCAGCGCTGCCTGCTGCCGCTGGACGAGGCGGTGCACGTGGATCGCCACTTCCGCTTCGTGGCCGACGAGGACACCGCCGCCGCGCTCGACGACGAGATCGAGGACGAGGTGCTCGCGCTGCCCAAGGCGCTGAACCTGCGCGACCTGGTGGAGGACGAGATGCTGCTCGCGCTGCCGCTGGTGCCGCGCCACGACGTGTGCCCGCAGGCCGTGCCGCTGCAGTTCGGCGACGTGGAGGAGGTCGAGGAGAAGGCCAACCCGTTCGCGAGCCTGGCGCTGCTGCGCAAGGACAAGGACGGCGACGGCGGCCCCGACATCGTCTGATATGCGGGGGATAGCCATCCCTTATCCGCATCGGGTCTACGCGGACGCCAGTACAATGTGCACATCGCCGAGTTAACTGAACAACTTGTGGGGCGATTCACAAATTCCACTAAAGCGTTCGCCGGGCATCACGCGCAGAGACGGCCGAACGCAGCTTCCCTTGAACCTGCGCAACTGGAGCTTTGACACGTGGCGAACGACTTCCTTTTCACTTCCGAATCCGTTTCGGAAGGTCACCCGGACAAGGTCGCGGATCAGATCTCGGACGCGATCCTCGACGCGATCTTCGAGCAGGATCCGCTCTCGCGCGTCGCCGCCGAGACCCTGTGCAACACCGGCCTGGTCGTCCTCGCCGGCGAGATCACCACGCAGGCCAACGTCGACTACATCCAGGTCGCGCGCGACACCATCAAGCGCATCGGCTACGACAACACCGAGTACGGCATCGACTACAAGGGCTGCGCCGTGCTCGTGGCCTACGACAAGCAGAGCAACGACATCGCCCAGGGCGTCGACCGCGCGAGCGACGACTACCTGAACCTCGGCGCCGGCGACCAGGGCCTGATGTTCGGCTACGCCTGCGACGAGACGCCGGAGCTGATGCCCGCGCCCATCTATTACGCGCACCGCCTCGTCGAGCGCCAGGCGCAGCTGCGCAAGGACGGCCGCCTGCCGTTCCTGCGCCCCGACGCCAAGAGCCAGGTCACGATGCGCTACGTCGACGGCAAGCCGCACTCGATCGACACGGTGGTGCTGTCGAGCCAGCACGCGCCCGAGATGAGCGACGGCGCCAAGATGAAGCCCGAGTTCGTCGAGGCCGTCATCGAGGAGATCATCAAGCCGGTGCTGCCGGCCGAGTGGCTCAAGGAGACGCGCTTCCTGGTCAACCCGACCGGCCGCTTCGTCATCGGCGGCCCGCAGGGCGACTGCGGCCTCACCGGCCGCAAGATCATCGTCGACACCTATGGCGGCGCCTGCCCGCACGGCGGCGGCGCGTTCTCGGGCAAGGATCCGACCAAGGTCGACCGCTCGGCCGCCTATGCCGCCCGCTACGTGGCCAAGAACATCGTCAAGGCCGGCCTGGCGCGCCAGTGCCAGATCCAGGTGGCCTACGCCATCGGGGTGGCCAAGCCGATGAACGTCACGGTCTACACCGAGGGCACCGGCGTCATCCCCGACGACAAGATCGCCGAGCTGGTCAACGAGCTGTTCGACCTGCGTCCGAAGGGCATCATCCAGATGCTGGACCTGCTGCGCCCGATCTACCAGAAGACCGCCGCCTACGGCCATTTCGGCCGCGAGGAGCCGGAGTTCTCGTGGGAGCGCACGGACAAGGTGCAGGCGCTGCGCGCCGCCGCGGGCCTGAAGTGACCCGCGCGTAGCGAAGCGAAGTCGCAGGATCCCCGCCCGGGGAAGCGCCTCGGCGCGCGTGGGTCCTGCGACTGCGCGCAGGGCGACGGCATCGCCCGCGCTTGGCGACTCGCCACGAATGCGTTATGATCGCAGGCTTTCCCCAATCTTTGCCCGCCGCTGCATTGCCTGCAGCTCGCAGCAAGGGCATGGGTTCACAGAACGGCTGCTGGCGTCAGCGGCGTTCCCAGGAGTTTCAAAATGGCTGTTCAGCAAAACAAGAAGTCGCCCTCCAAGCGCGGCATGCACCGTTCGCACAATGCGCTGACCACCCCGGGCACGGCGATCGAAGCCACCACGGGTGAAGTGCACCTGCGCCACCACATCAGCCCGACCGGCTTCTACCGTGGCCGCAAGGTCCTGAAGACCAAGGCCGACGCCTGATTCTCCAGGCGGCTGCGTCCGCGCCGCAGCCTCGGTCGCGCGCGCTCGCGCGAGCCAACCCACCCGCACCCCCTGCCTTGCAGCGTCCTTCGCCTCCGGTCGATGACGCGGCTTGGCTGTTTCCGATGCGGTGCGGGGTCATTCGGGTTGATAGGTGGCGGCCTGACAGGCGCGTCTGATATGGTCCCGGATTGCTGGAAACAAGATCGGCCCGACCGATCACGACTGTGATTCAACCTGTACACCTGACACCCCGAACGCGTGTTCGCCTGGCGGTGGACTGCATGGGCGGCGACCATGGCCCATCCGTGACGTTGCCGGCGTGCAAGGCGTTCCTCGATGCTCATCCCGACGCCGAACTGCTGCTGGTCGGCAGCCCCGGCGCGCTGGCGCCCGCCACCCACTGGCCGCGCTGCACGCTGATCGCCGCGAGCCAGGTCGTCACGATGGACGACACGGTGGAGACGGCGCTGCGCCGCAAGCGCGATTCGTCGATGCGGGTGGCCATCGAGCAGCTGAAGGCCAACGAATCCGGCAACGTCGCCGCCGACGTCTGCGTGTCGGCCGGCAACACCGGCGCCTTGATGGCGGTGTCGCGCTACCTGCTCAAGACCATGGACGGCATCGATCGCCCCGCGATCGCCACGTTCATGCCCACCATCCAGGATCGCTTCACCTGCGTGCTGGATCTCGGCGCCAACGTCGACTGCACGGCCGAGCACCTGCTGCAGTTCGCCGTGATGGGCAGCGCGCTGGTCACCGCCACCGAGGGCCGCGCCGAGCCGGTCGTCGGCCTGCTCAACATCGGCGAGGAAATGATCAAGGGCAGCGAGGTCATCAAGCGCGCGGGCGAACTGCTGCGCACGGTGGCCGGCCACGGGCACCTGAACTACCTCGGCAACGTCGAGGGCGACGACATCTTCAAGGGCACCGTGGACGTCGTCGTCTGCGATGGCTTCGTGGGCAACGTCGTGTTGAAGAGCAACGAAGGCGTGGCCAAGATGATGAAGGCCATGATCCGCCAGGAATTCGAGCGCAACCGGTTCACGAAGCTGGCCGCGCTCGTGGCCATGCCCGTGCTGCGCCGCTTCCAGGCCCGCGTCGATCCGCGCCGCTACAACGGCGCCGCGCTGCTGGGGCTCAAGGGCCTCGTCTTCAAGAGCCATGGCGGCGCCGACGCGTTCTCGTTCGGCCAGGCGCTCATCCGCGCGCATCACGCCGCGCGCAACCGGCTGCTCGATGGCGTGCACGACGCCATCGTCGACACCATGCAGGCCTTGCCGCCCACCAGTGGCGAATCGGTGCCGCAGGCCGCCTGAAGCGCGGCGTTGCTGTCCGAAGAGGCCCGTTTAGACGCAAGCATTGGGGAGTACTCTCAAATTAATGCTGTTCGACATTCCCGCATCGCCGGCACCGGCAGCGACCTGCCGCCGCTTCGCCTGACCAACGACGACCTGGTCCAGATGCTCGCCAAGCGCGGCGTCGAGACTTCCGACGACTGGATCGTGGAGCGCACCGGCATCCGCGCGCGCCACTTCGTGGCCGACGACGTCAATGCCAGCGACCTGGCCACCGCCGCCGCACAGCGTGCGCTGGAGGCCGCCGGCATCGCCGCCACCGACATCGACCTCATCATCGTGGCCACGTCCACGCCCGACATGGTGTTCCCGTCGACGGCCAGCATCGTGCAGCGCAAGCTGGGCGTGTTCGGCTGTCCCGCGTTCGACGTGCAGGCGGTGTGCTCGGGCTTCATCTACGCGCTGAGCGTGGCCGACGCGATGATCAAGGCCGGCGGCGCCAGCCGCGCGCTGGTGATCGGCGCCGAGGTGTTCTCGCGCCTGCTCGACTTCGACGACCGCACCACCTGCGTGCTGTTCGGCGACGGCGCCGGCGCCGTCGTGCTGGAGGCCTCCGACACGCCCGGCGTGGTGGCCACCAAGCTGCACGCCGACGGCCGCCACCTGGAGATCCTGTGCACGCCCGGCACCGTCAGCGGCGGCAAGATCTTCGGCGATCCGCTGCTGAAGATGGACGGCCCCGCCGTGTTCAAGCTGGCCGTGGGCGTGCTGGGCGACGTGGCCAACGAGGTGCTCGCGCTGGCCGGACGCACGACTTCCGACGTCGATTGGCTGGTGCCGCACCAGGCGAACATCCGTATCATGCAAAGCACGGCCCGCAAGCTCAAGCTGCCCGCGGACCGCGTGGTCGTCACGGTGGCCGAACACGGCAACACGTCGGCCGCCTCCATTCCTCTGGCGCTCGACGTGGCCGTCCGCTCCGGCCAGGTGCAACGGGGCCATCGCTTGCTCCTTGAAGGCGTCGGCGGCGGCTTCACCTGGGGTGCGGCGCTTGTCGACTATTGACTATCGAGAGACCCGCGGCGCCCCTCCCGCGCCGCCATTGAAGAGAACAACAACATTTCGCATCCCATGACCGCATTCGCATTCGTCTTCCCCGGCCAAGGCTCGCAGAGCGTCGGCATGCTCGACGCCTGGGGCGGCCATCCCGCCGTCGCCTCCACGCTGCAGGAGGCCTCCGCCGCGCTCGGCGAGGACATCGGCCGCCTGATCCATGAAGGCCCGAAGGAACAGCTGGACCTCACCACCAACACCCAGCCGGTGATGCTCACCGCCGGCATCGCCGCCTACCGCGCCTGGCGCGCCGAGGGCGGCGCCACGCCGGCCGCGGTGGCGGGACACTCGCTGGGCGAATACACGGCGCTCGTGGCCGCCGGCGTGCTGACGCTGGCCGACGCGCTGCCGCTGGTGCGCCTGCGCGCCACCGCCATGCAGGAGGCCGTGCCCGTGGGGGTGGGCGCGATGGCCGCCATCCTGGGCCTGGACGCGCAGGCCGTGCGCGACGGCTGCAAGGCCGCCGCCGAGGCCAGCGGCGAGGTGGTCGAGGCGGTGAACTTCAACGATCCCAGGCAGGTGGTCATCGCCGGCACCAAGGCCGGCGTGGAGAAGGCCTGCGAGATGCTCAAGGCCGCGGGCGCCAAGCGCGCGCTGCCGCTGCCGGTATCGGCGCCGTTCCACTCCAGCCTGATGAAGCCCGCGGCCGTGCGCCTGCAGGCCGCGCTGGAGAAGGTCACGCTCAACGCGCCGGCCATCCCCGTCGTCAACAACATCGACGTCGCCTCGCCGGCCGACGCCACGGCCATCCGCGACGCGCTGGTGCGGCAGGCCGCCGGGCCCGTGCGCTGGGTGGAGGTGGTGCAGTCGCTCAAGTCGCGCGGCATCACGCACGTGGTGGAGTGCGGCCCGGGCAAGGTGCTGGCCGGCATGGCCAAGCGAATCGACGGCGAGCTCGTCACCGGGTCCCTCTACGACCCGGCGACGCTGGCCGAAGTGAAGGGGATCCTGGCATGAGCACGCACGGCCGCCCGAAGGGCGAATTGACCGCAGCGCGTAGCGCGGAGGTTTCACAATGAGCGATCTGGGCGACGGCAACGTTCAAACCGCGCTGGTCACCGGCGCCTCGCGCGGCATCGGCCGCGCCATCGCGCAGACGCTGGCCGAGCGCGGCTTCCGCGTCATCGGCACCGCCACCAGCGACGCCGGCGCGCAGGCCATCACCGAGGCGCTGGCCGGCCATTCCGGCTGCAAGGGCGTCAAGCTCGACGTCAACGACGCCGCGGGCGTCACCGCGCTGGTGGACGGCATCGTCAAGGAATACGGCGGCATCCACGTGCTGGTCAACAACGCCGGCATCACGCGCGACGGCCTGGCCATGCGCATGAAGGACGACGACTGGGACGCGGTGCACGACACCAACCTGAAGTCGGTGTTCCGCATGGCCCGCGAGGTGATGCGCCCGATGATGAAGCAGCGCTTCGGCCGCATCGTCAGCATCACGTCGGTCGTGGGCGCCAGCGGCAACGCCGGCCAGGCCAACTACGCGGCGGCCAAGGCCGGCGTCGCGGGCATGACGCGCGCGCTGGCGCGCGAGCTGGGCAGCCGCAACATCACCGTCAACTGCGTCGCGCCGGGTTTCATCGAGACCGACATGACCGACGTGCTGCCCGAGGCCCAGAAGGCCGCGCTGTTGCAACAGATCCCGCTGAATCGCCTCGGCAAGCCCGAGGAGATCGCGCAGGCGGTGGCGTTCCTGGCCTCTCGCGAGGCCGGCTACATCACCGGTACCGAGCTGCACGTCAACGGCGGCATGTACATGAATTGAGCGGATTGCCGTATCGGTCGCAAGGCCGGTGCGGTCGTCTGGTTATCTGGGCAAGTAGAATCCGCCCGTTTTTACGCAAACCTCCCGGAGGAGTGTCATGAGCGATATCGAAGCACGAGTCAAGAAAATCATTGCCGAACAACTCGGCGTTCCCGAAGCCGACGTGGCCAACGACAAGGCCTTCGTGGCCGACCTGGGCGCGGACTCGCTCGACACCGTCGAACTGGTGATGGCGCTGGAAGACGAATTCAGCATCGAGATCCCCGACGAAGAAGCCGAGAAGATCACGACGGTCCAACTCGCAATCGACTACGCCAAGGGCCACGCAAAAGCATAAATAGGGCCCCCACGCTCCCTGGCGGTCGCTGCCCCCCGAGGGGGTGTTCCGCGACGGGCCCGGCGGAGCCGGATCCCGCGCTCCCTTGATTTTTCGGTTGGGAGCGATGAGCGGCAGCGCCGGGGGGCCTTTCTGGCCCCGGATCGCCGTTTGGTTTTTGGCCCTTCAGGGCCTGAGAGAATTCTGAAATGAGTCGTCGTCGCGTCGTCGTCACCGGTCTTGGTCTGATCTGTCCCGTGGGCAACACGGTGGCGGAGGGCTGGGCCAACATCGTGGCGGGCAAGTCCGGCATCGCCACGATCACCAAGTTCGATGCCACTGCGTTCACCTGCCATTTCGCGGGCGAGGTGAAGGGCTTCAACGTCGAGGACTACATCCCCGGCAAGGATGCCCGCCACATGGATACCTTCATCCATTTCGGCGTGGCGGCGGCGCTGCAGGCGGTCAAGGATGCCGGCCTGAAGACGGGCGACCAGCTGTCCGAGGAAGAGGGCGACCGCATCGGCGTGCTGATGGGCGCCGGCATCGGCGGCCTGCCCGAGATCGAGCACACGCAGACCGAGTACGCCAACCGCGGCCCGCGCCGCATCTCGCCGTTCTTCGTGCCGGCCTCGATCATCAACATGATCTCCGGCCACGTGTCGATCCTGTGCGGCTACCGCGGCCCCAACCTCGGCCTGGTGACGGCCTGCACGACCGGCCTGCATTCCATCGGCATGGCCGGCCGCCTGATCGAATCGGGCGACGCCGACGTGATGGTCGCCGGCGGCGCCGAGTCCACCGTCTCGCCGCTGGGCATCGGCGGCTTCGCGTCCGCGCGCGCGCTGTCCACGCGCAACGACGATCCCGCCAGCGCGTCGCGCCCCTGGGACAAGGATCGCGACGGCTTCGTGCTGGGCGAGGGCGCCGGCGCGCTGGTGCTCGAGGAATACGAACACGCCAAGGCGCGCGGCGCCACCATCTACGCCGAGCTCGCGGGCTTCGGCATGAGCGGCGACGCGTACCACATGACCGCGCCCAACGTCGACGGTCCCAAGCGCTCGATGCTGGCCGCGCTGAAAAACGCCGGCATCAACGGCGACCAGGTGAAGTACCTCAACGCGCACGGCACCTCCACGCCGCTGGGCGACCTGAACGAGACCAACGCCATCAAGAAGGCGTTCGGCGATCACGCGAAGAAGCTGGCCGTGAGCTCCACCAAGTCGATGACCGGCCACCTGCTGGGCGGCGCCGGCGGCATCGAGTCGGTGTTCACCGTCCTGTCGCTGCGCGACCAGGTCGCCCCGCCGACGATCAACCTGCTGAACCAGGACCCCGAGTGCGATCTCGACTACTGCGCCAACACGGCGCGCGAGATGAAGATCGACGTCGCGGTGAAGAACAACTTCGGCTTCGGCGGAACGAACGGAACCCTGGTGTTCCGCAAGATCTGACCGTCTCCGACCACGCCCCGTCCCGGCGAGCGATGCGCGCGCCGCCTCCCGTCGAGTTCAAGAGCGCGCTGGGCCGTGCCTGGCGCGCGGCGTTGGCGTTGCTCGTCGGCGCCTCCGTGGGCGTTCCGCTCGCCTGGGGCCTGCCTTTCCTGGCCGCGCGCTGGGACAACCGCCAGCCCGATGCGCTGTTCGAGGCGCTGGGCAACCCGCTCGTGCAGGGCGTCCTCGCGCTGTGGGTGGCCGCCATGGTGGTCGCCGGGTTCTGGCTCGCCAGCAAGCGTGCCGCCACCCGTGAGCGCACGCTGCGCTGGGATGGCCAGGATTGGGTGCTCGCGGGCGACGCCGGCGGACGGCCCGACCAGCGCGGCGACGCCGCCCTGATGCTCGACCTCGGGCCGTGGATGCTTGTGCGCTTCCTGCCGCACGCCAGCACCGGCTTGCGCGCCGCCACCTGGCTGCCGCTGACGGTGTCGGGCGACCTGGCGCGCTGGGCGGCGTTCCGCGGCGCGCTGTGGAACTGGCGCGGCGGCCGGGGGGATGGACGGCCGTGACCATGCTCAACCCCGATCCGGACGCCGCCCTCGTCCAGCGCGTCAAGGAAGGCGACGTTCGCGCCTTCGAGATGCTGGTCGTCAAGTACCAGCGCCGCATCGAGCGCCTCATCGGCCGCATGGTGCGCGACGTCGACCTGGTGGCCGACATCGCCCAGGAAACCTTCATCCGCGCCTACCGCGCCCTGCCGCAGTTCCGCGCCGAGAGCGCGTTCTACACCTGGCTCTACCGGATCGCCGTCAACACCGCCAAGAAGGCGCTGGTCGACATGAAGCGCGATCCCGTGATGACGTACACGGCATTGCAGGGCGCCGATGACGACGATGAAACTTACCGCGGCGGAATGGAACCAACCGACGGCGAGACGCCCGAGGCCCTGCTCGCCAGCAAGGAGATCGCCGCCACCGTCAACACGGCCATTGGCGCGCTGTCGGAAGACCTGCGCCAGGCGATCACCCTGCGCGAGATCGAAGGCCTCAGCTACGAAGAGATTTCGGACGTGATGAACTGCCCCATCGGTACCGTGCGCTCGCGCATCTTCCGCGCCCGCGAGGCCATCGCGGAGCGCCTGCGGCCGCTGCTCGATACCCGTGACGGCAAGCGTTGGTGAGCACACACTCAGTCGAACAGAACGACGCCATGAATACCCGACTCACTGCCACCCGGCGAACCGGCCACCTGCTGCGAGGTTTGAATGTCCCAGCCTGATAGCGATCGTTCCTCTTCCCGTCGCATCCTGTCGGCGCTGGCCGACGGCGACGCCACCGACAGCGAAGCCGCTCGCGCCTTCCAGGCATGGCGCGACGACCCCGACGCACGAGCGTCGTGGCACGCCTACCAGTTGATCGGCGACGTGCTTCGCAGCGACGACCTGGCCGCGGAGCCGGCCGCCGACGAGGCCTTCCTGCTGGCGCTGCGGGCCCGCCTGGCCACCGAGCCGGTGGTGCTCGCGCCCCAGCCGCGCGTCGAGGAACAGGCCGTGGCCCAGCCGGTCGCGGCCAACGCCGCGGCCCGCAGCCGCGCCCGCTGGCAGGGCCCGATGGCGATGGCGGCCGGCTTCCTGGCCGTCGTCGGCGTGCTCAACGTGGCCGGTCCGTTCAGGCACGGCGGCAACGCCTCGGTGGCGTCGAACGGCGCGCCGGCCTCCGGCCCGGTGCTGGCGGCCACCACCTCGGTCAACAACAGCGGCCTGGCGCTCACCTCGGCGCAGACGCCGGCCCAGACCAAGGCCGCCGCCGACCAGCTCGCGCCTTACCTCGCCGCGCACCGGCAGTCGGCGATGAGCGGGCCGTTCCAGATGCCGGGCAGCGACCTTCGCAACGTGTCCCTGGTGCAGCCCGCGAAGTGATGGGCGCCGCGCTGTCCGCGAGCTTGCGCGTGGCCGCTCCGGTGCGTGCCTTGCATGCGCACGTGCTGCGCGCGCCGCGCGCGTGGTCGCGCGTGTCGCGCCTGTCGGGCGCGCTGGTGTGCGCCGCCGCGCTGGGCACGGGCTCCGTGCGCGCGCAGTCGCAGAAGCCGCCCGCGCCGCCGTTGTCCACGGCCAGCGGCGAGAGCGCCGGCGACCTGCACGGCTGGCTTGTGCGCATCCGCGACGCCGCGGCGCGCAGCAACTACGTGGGTACCTTCGTCAACAGCACCGGCACCAGCGTCGTGAGTTCGCGCGTGGGCCATTTCAACGAAGGCAAGACCACGCTGGAACGCGTCGACGCGCTCGACGGCGAGCCGCGCTCGATGCTGCGCATCAACGACGAGGAGCGCACGCTGTGGCCGCGCTACCGCGTGGCGGTGATCGAGCCCGCCGATCCGCGCGCGTCGTTCCCGGCGCTGGTCAGCGGCAGCGAGAAGCACATTCCCGAATTCTATGAATTGCACCTGCAGTCGCCCGAGCGCATCGCCGGGCACGACGCCGATCGCCTGCTGCTGAAGGCGCGCGACGACAGCCGCTTCGACCGCGTGATCTGGGCCGACCACGCCACCGGCCTGCTGCTGCGCGTCGACGTGCAGGAGGCGGGCCGCACGCTCGAATCGTCCGGCTTCTCCGACGTCAACATCGGCGTGAAGCCCGACGCGGCGGCGATCTACACCGAACTCCATCGCGGCGATGGCTACCACATGGTGCGGCGCGAGGTGCAGCACACCAGGCTGGAGGCCGAGGGCTGGACGATGCAGACGGCGCTGCTGCCCGCCGGCTTCCAGACGCTGGGCTGCGTGCGCCGCGCGCTGAGCATGACCGGCGACGACGCGGGCCAGCCGAAGGTGCTGCAGTCGATCTGGTCGGACGGCATCACGCACGTGTCGCTGTTCATCGAGGCGTTCCAGCCGCAGCGCCATCGCAGCGAGGGATTGACGGTGATCGGGGCTACCCACACGCTCACCCGCCGGGTCAACGACATGTGGCTCACCGCCGTCGGCGACGTGCCGCCGGCCGCGCTCGACCAGTTCATGCGGGCGCTCGAACGCAAGCCTTGACCGCTGATCACCTTGCTCGGAATTCGAGCAGGGTGCGCGCGCATACTTCACCGTCTACACCGTTTCCCTCGTCCCCGGAGCCCCAGTCCATGCAGCAACCGCACGCCGCCATCCCGACGCTCGTCTCGCCTCGCCTGCGCCTGGCGCTTGCCGTCGCGGCGCTGGCCACGACCGCGCTGACGGCCACGCCGCCCGCGCTGGCCCAGGCGGCCGCGCCCGCCGCGGCGGTGCCCGTGCAGGCGCCCGACACCCTCGTGCGCGGCCTGCCCGACTTCACCGGCCTTGTCGAGACGGTGGGCCCGGCGGTGGTCAACATCCGCACCAACATCAAGCCCAAGGCCGCCGGCCCCGACACGTCGCTGCAGGCCCAGATGCAGCAGCTGATCGAGGAATACATCCGCCGCCACGGCGGCCGCGGCGGTCGCAACGGCACGCCGCCGGGGGGGCAGGACGCGCCCGACGACGACGACCAGCCCGAGCAGGGCTACATCGGCTCGGGCTTCCTGCTGTCGGCCGATGGCTACGTGATGACCAACGCGCACGTGGTGGAGAACTCCGACGAGGTCACCGTCACGCTCACCGACAAGCGCGAGTTCAAGGCCAGGATCATCGGCAGCGACGCGCGCACCGACGTCGCGCTGCTCAAGATCGAGGCCGCCAGCCTGCCCTTCGTCAAGATCGGCAACGTCGACCGGTTGAAGGTGGGCGAGTGGGTGATCGCCATCGGCTCGCCGTTCGGCCTGGAGAGCACCGTCACCGCCGGCATCGTCAGCGCCAAGCAGCGCGAGACCGGCGACTACCTGCAACTGCTGCAGACCGACGTCGCGATCAACCCCGGCAACTCCGGCGGCCCGCTGATCAACATGCGCGGCGAGGTCGTGGGCATCAACTCGCAGATCCTCAGCCCGTCGGGCACCAGCGCGGGCATCTCGCTGGCCATTCCCATCGACGAGGCGATCCGCGTGTCCGACCAGCTGCGCACCAGCGGCCACGTCACGCGCGGGCGCATCGGCGTGCAGATCGGCGTGGTCACCAAGCAGGTCGCCGAGGCGCTGGGCCTGGGCAAGCCGGTCGGCGCGCTGGTGGAAGGGCTGCAGGCCGGGCTGCCGGCGGAGAAGGCCGGCATCGAGGCCGGTGACATCATCACCAAGGTGCAGGGCAAGACGGTGGAGCGCTACTCCGACCTGCCGCGCCTGGTGGGCATGGTCAAGCCCGGCGACAAGGTCGCGCTCACGGTGTTCCACGACGGCAAGCTCAGGGAGGTCACCGCCGACGTGATCGACTTCGGGCCCGAGACGCCGCCCACGCTGGCCGCCCTCGACCCGGAGGCGGTCACGTCCGCCAAGTCCACGCTGGGCCTGAAGGTGGCCGACCTCGCCGATGCCGACCGCGCCAAGCTGCACCTGAAGGCCGGCGTGCGCGTCGAGAGCGTCGAGGGTGCCGCGGCGCGGGCTGGCCTGCAGGAAGGCGACGTGGTGCTGTCCATCGGCAACGTGCAGGTGACCTCGGCCAAGCAGTTCGCCGCCGCGGTGGCCAAGCTGGACAAGACGAAGGCCATCCCGGTGCTCGTGCGCCGCGGCGATTCGGCCAATTACCTCGTGATCCGTCCGAGCAAGTAAAATCCCTGATTCGGCGGACTGGCGCTCGTCGGTCCCGCCTCCGGCCCGGCGATTCGCCCCACGCCCCGCGCGAATCACCGGGCCGCGCGCATTTTCGCGTCATGCCCAGATACGCGGCAGCGCCCGCGATTTCGCGCCCCCTTTTTTCGCATCTCTTTCGCAGGTCACCCAGATGGCACAGTACGTTTTCACGATGAATCGCCTCGGCAAGATCGTTCCGCCGAAGCGAGAGATCCTCAAGGGCGTGTCCCTGAGCTTCTTCCCGGGCGCCAAGATCGGCGTGCTGGGCCTGAACGGTTCCGGCAAGTCCACGCTGCTCAAGATCATGGCCGGCGTCGACAAGGACTTCGAAGGCGAGGCCACCCCGATGCCGGGCCTCAACATCGGCTACCTGCCGCAGGAGCCGCAGCTCAACCCCGAGCAGACGGTGCGCGAGTCGGTGGAAGAGGGCATGGGCGGCGTGCTGGCCGCCAAGAAGCGCCTCGACGAGGTCTACGTGGAGTACGGCAACGAGGACGCCGACTTCGACAAGCTCGCCGCCGAACAGGCCGAGCTCGAGGCCATCATCTCGTCGGCCGGCTCCGACAACGTGGAGCACCAGCTGGAGATCGCGGCCGACGCGCTGCGCCTGCCGGCGTGGGAAGCGGTCGTCGGCAACCTGTCCGGGGGCGAGAAGCGCCGCGTGGCGCTGTGCCGCCTGCTGCTGTCCAAGCCCGACATGCTGCTGCTCGACGAACCCACCAACCACTTGGACGCCGAATCGGTGGACTGGCTGGAGCAGTTCCTGCAACGCTTCAGCGGCACCGTCGTGGCCATCACCCACGATCGCTACTTCCTCGATAACGCCGCCGAGTGGATCCTGGAACTCGACCGCGGTCGCGGCATTCCGTACAAGGGCAACTACTCCGAGTGGCTGCTGCAGAAGGAAACCCGCCTCGAGCAGGAACAGAAGACGGAAGACGCCCGCACCAAGGCGATGAAGAAGGAACTCGAGTGGGTGCGCTCCAACCCGAAGGGTCGCCAGGCCAAGAGCAAGGCCCGGATGGCGCGCTTCGAGGAGCTGTCCGACTTCGACTACCAGAAGCGCAACGAGACCAACGAGATCTTCATCCCCGTGGCCGACCGCCTGGGCCATGAGGTGATCGAGTTCACCAACGTCAGCAAGGGCTTCGGCGATCGCCAGCTGATCGACAACCTCAGCTTCAAGGTGCCCGCGGGCGCCATCGTGGGCATCATCGGCCCCAATGGCGCCGGCAAGTCGACGCTGTTCCGCATGATCGCGGGCAAGGAGCAGCCGGATTCGGGCGAGGTCGCCATCGGCAAGACCGTGAAGATGGCCTTCGTCGACCAGACGCGCGACGACCTGGAAGACGCCAAGACGGTGTGGCAGGACGTGTCCGGCGGCCTCGACAACCTCACGGTGGGCAAGTTCGTGATGCCCAGCCGCGCCTACATCGGCCGCTTCAACTTCAAGGGCAACGACCAGCAGAAGCTCGTGGGCAACCTGTCCGGCGGCGAACGCGGGCGGCTGCACCTGGCCAAGACGCTGATCCAGGGCGGCAACGTGCTGATGCTCGACGAGCCGTCGAACGACCTCGACGTCGAGACGCTGCGCGCGCTGGAAGACGCGTTGCTCGAATTCGCCGGCTCGATCATGGTCATCAGCCATGACCGCTGGTTCCTCGACCGCATCGCCACCCACATCCTCGCCTGCGAGGGCGACTCGCAGTGGACGTTCTTCGACGGCAACTACCAGGAGTACGAGGCCGACAAGAAGAAGCGCCTGGGCGAGGAAGGCGCGCGCCCGAAGCGCGTGCGCTACAAGGCGCTCAAGTAAGCGTTGCGCGCTGCGCGCACGAGAGAAGGCCGCCCGTCGAGGCGGCCTTTTTCATGCTCAGTCGAGGCGCAGCGACACGCCCGTGACGAACAGCGTGTCGTTCTTCTTCAACCCTGCGCCGGGCTGGCTGTCATAGCGATGCGAAAGCGATGCGGTCAGCGCCAGCTGCTTGGTCATCGCCACCGACAGGCCCGAGTCGAACACGGTGCGCACGCCATCGCCCTGGCTGATGCTGGGGTAGACCGTGAGCTTCTGCTTGAAGGTCGTTGAATCGGTCAGCTTGTTGTTGGATTCCTCGGCGAACAGCAGCTCGAGATGGCTGGAGCGGCTGCGCAGCTCGCCGTCGACGATCTGCGGCGTCCGATAGCGGTCCCAGGTGTAGGCGAAGCCGGCGGAGAGGTCGAAGGTCTGGTCGGGCTTCTTCACGACGTGGTAGCCCAGGCCGGTGCTGGGCGTGATGCGCGACGAGATGTCGCTGGGAATGTCGCGCACCAGGGCGAGCTGCCCGAACCCGTACCACTGCGGCGTGATGTCGTCGTTGTACAGGCCCGTGAACGCCTGCCGGTTGGCGGTGGTGGCGCCGGCACTGCGCGCGTACTGTCCGGCGCCGGTGAACTCCCACTTGTCGCTCGGGGTCAGCTCGAGCACGTCGGCACCCAGCGAGGCGCTCTTGGCGTCGGTGTTGCCGTTGGCGATGCTCGCGCCGGCGGTGAACAGCGAACGCCACTGGCCGTCGGGCTTCTGGGTGACCTGGGCGTGGCCGGGGAGGGCGGCAATGGCCAAGCCGGCGAGGGCGAGCCGTGCGACGGTGCGATGCTGCATCGGAGGGTTCCTTCGGGGATGGAGCGTGCCACGAGCAGATGCCGCGCCTGCCGGCGTGTCGACCTGAAACAGCTGTTTCGGGCAGCCGGGCTGTTGGCAATGGAAATGCAAAAAGCCGCCCGAAGGCGGCGTTTTCGCGGTTGGAGCGCAGGCTCCGGCCGATCAGCGCAGCTTGATTTCCTTGTACAGGACGTGCTTGCGCGCCTTCGGATCGAACTTCATGAATTCGAGCTTTTCAGGCGTCGTCTTCTTGTTCTTGTTCGTGGTGTAGAAATGACCCGTACCCGCGGTCGATTCCAGCTTGATCTTTTCGCGTCCACCCTTGGCTGCCATGGTGTATCTCTCCAGTGATGATTAAAGAGCGCCCTTGGCGCGCAGGTCGGCGAGGACGGCGTCGATGCCGTTCTTGTCGATCAGACGCAGCGCGGCCGTCGAAATACGCAGGCGGATGAAGCGGTTCTCGCTCTCCACCCAGATGCGGCGGCTCTGCAGGTTCGGCAGGAAGCGGCGCTTCGTACGGTTGTTGGCGTGGGAAACATTGTTTCCCGTCATCGGGTGCTTACCCGTCACTTGACAGACACGAGCCATGAAGCTCTCCTCAATTGGAACGAAACGCCCAGTGCGTCTCGGCTGGAGAGCATGCACTTACGCCAGTAGGGCGGCATGACTCCAAGGGAACCCGGGATTCTACTGCAAAAAGGCAAGTCTGCCTAATAAGTTGCCCTGAACTTGCTTGCGGGTTCATTCCAGCGATTCGAGGTAGCGCTGGGCGTCCAGCGCGGCCATGCAGCCGGTGCCGGCCGAGGTGATCGCCTGGCGGTAGACGTGGTCCTGCACGTCGCCCGCGGCGAAGATGCCGGGGATGCTGGTCTGCGTGGCGAGGCCCTCGCTGCCGCCCTTGGTGAGCAGGTAGCCGTCCTTCATCTCCAGGTGGCCCTGGAAGATGTCGGTGTTGGGGTGGTGGCCGATGGCGATGAAGCAGCCCTTGACCGTGATCTCGGCGAAGGCCTCGCCCTCGACCGACTTCGTGCGCACGCCGGTGACGCCCGTGGCGTCGCCCAGCACCTCGTCCAGCGTCTGGTCGAGGTGCAGCTGGATCTTGCCTTCACTGGCCTTGTGCATCAGCTTGTCGATCAACACGGCCTCGGCGCGGAACTTGTTGCGGCGGTGGATCAGGTGCACCTTGCGGGCGATGTTGGACAGGTACAGCGCCTCCTCGACGGCCGTGTTGCCGCCGCCGACCACGCAGACCTCCTCGCCGCGGTAGAAGAACCCGTCGCAGGTGGCGCAGCCGCTGACGCCGCGGCCCATGAAGGTCTCCTCCGAGGGCAGGCCCAGGTACTTGGCCGAGGCGCCGGTGGCCAGGATCAGCGAGTCGCAGGTGTAGGTGCCCGAGTCTCCGAACAGCTTGAACGGCTTCTGGCTGAAATCGACCTTGTTGATGTGGTCGAACACGATCCTGGTGTCGAACCGTTCGGCGTGGGCCAGGAAGCGGGCCATCAGGTCGGGGCCCTGCACGCCGGCCACGTCGGCGGGCCAGTTGTCCACCTCGGTGGTGGTCATCAGCTGGCCGCCTTGCGCCAGTCCGGTGATCAGCATCGGTTTCAGGTTGGCACGAGCCGCGTACAGGGCGGCGGTATAACCGGCCGGGCCGGAGCCCAGAATCAGCACCTGTGCGTGGTTGGATGTGTTCTCAGAGTTACTCATTACGGGTGCGGGCTCGGAAATTGTGAAATGGACGGCACAATGTCACACGACAAACTGCATCCGTGATTGTAGGGATGCCGGCCGGCAGCCGCCGGCGGCATGCGGGGCAGGGCTCATCGTTCCAAGGGATTTGCGAAAGGTTTTTGCATGTCGATGCTCTCGAATCTGGACCTGATCCGACGCGTTCCGCTGTTCTCGATGCTGACGACCGATCAGGCACGTGTGGTGGCGGACGGTGTCGTCAAGCGCCGCTTCCGGCGTGGCGAGCTGGTGGTCGAACAGGGCAAGAAGAGCAATGCGCTCTTCATCCTGCTCAGCGGCCGTGCGCGCGTCACCACCTCCGACCCGCGCGGGCGCGAGGTGATCCTGGCGGTGCTCAACGCCGGCGACTACGTCGGCGAGATGAGCCTGATCGACAACGAACCGCATTCGGCCACCGTGCGCTGCGAGCTGCAGTGCGACGTGCTGATCCTGGGCCGCGCCGAATTCGCGCGCTGCCTGCCCGAGAACTCCAGCCTGTCCTACGCGATCATGCGCGGCCTCGTCACGCGCCTGCGCAGCGCCGACCGCCAGATCGAGTCGCTGGCGTTGCTGGACGTGTACGGCCGCGTCGCCCGCACGCTGCTGGACATGGCCGAGGACGTCGAGGGCGAGAAGGTCATCAAGTCCAAGGTCTCGCGCCAGGACATGGCCAAGATCGTCGGCGCCTCGCGCGAGATGGTCAGCCGCGTGATGAAGGATCTCGAGGAACGCGGCATCATCGAGACGCAGGAAGACGGATCGCTGAAGATCCAAAACAGGAAGTCTTGAACGAAGTGACATTTTTCCTTGCCGGCGCTGCCGCTCGCTCGATGGATGAGAGCACGAGGGAGCGCGGGAGCCGGCTTTGCCGGGCCCGTCGCGGAGTTCCCCCGCGGGGGGCAGCGAGCGCAAGCGAGCGTGGGGGCCGTCGATCATGAGTCTCGCCCTCCCGAAGTTCTCGGCGTTCTCCCGTGCGACCGGCGAGCCGGCCGCCCCTGTGCCGCGCGCGGTCTGGAAGCAGCGCCTGGCCGCCCTGGCCGGGCTCGTGGCGTGGACGGCCGCGGCGCTGGCGCTGGCCACGCACCATGCGTCCGACGCGGCCTTCACCACCTCCGGCGACGGCGGCCCCGTGCTCAACCTGCTCGGCCGGCCGGGCGCGCTGGCGTCCGACATCCTGCTGCTGGCGCTCGGCGCCTCCGCCTCGTGGCTGCCCCTCGTGGGCCTGCTGCAGGCCCTGCGCAACCTCGCGCGCGGCTCGCGCGCGCTGGCCGGCATCGACGAGGACGCGGTGCCCGAGCCGCGCTGGCCGCGCCTGCGCTTCTGGGCCGGACTCGCGCTGCTGCTGTGCGCCAGCACGGCGCTCGAATGGACGCGGCTCTACACCTGGGAGGCGCGCGTGCCCGGCGGCCATTCGGGCGGCATCCTGGGCTACTTCCTCGGCCCGTTGTCCATGCACTGGCTGGGCTTCCTCGGATCCGGCGTGCTGTGGATCGCGGCGCTGGTGCTGGGCATGTCGGGCGCGCTGCGCTTCTCGTGGGTGAGCCTGGCCGACGGCATCGGCGGCTGGATCGACGGCCGGCGCGAGCACCGCGCCGTGGCGCGCGAGCGCGCCGAGGACGAGCGCATCGGCGAGATCGCGCTGCGCGAGCGCGAGCAGCAGGCCGACGAGATCCGCATCGAGGACGTGCTGCACGCGCCCATCGTGATCGAGCCCGAGATCGTGCAGGTGGTCGAATCGAAGCGGGTCGCGCGCGAGCGCCAGAAGCCGCTGTTCGTGGAACTGCACGACGGCAAGCTGCCGCAGGTCGACCTGCTCGACGCCGCGCCCACGCGCGTCGAGCAGACGGTGACGCCCGAGTCGCTCGAGATGACCAGCCGCATGATCGAGAAGAAGCTGGGCGACTTCGGCGTGGACGTGCGCGTGGTCGCGGCCTTCCCGGGCCCGGTCATCACGCGCTACGAGATCGAGCCGGCCACGGGCGTCAAGGGCTCGCAGATCGTCAACCTCGCCAAGGACCTGGCGCGCTCGCTGAGCCTCGTCAGCATCCGCGTGGTGGAGACCATCCCCGGCAAGACCACGATGGCGCTGGAGCTGCCCAACGCGCGGCGCCAGATGATCAAGCTGTCGGAGATCCTGGGCTCCAACGTCTACAACGAGGCCGGCTCGATGCTCACCATCGCGCTGGGCAAGGACATCGTCGGCAACCCGGTGGTGGCCGACCTCGCGAAGATGCCGCACTGCCTGGTGGCCGGCACCACCGGCTCGGGCAAGTCGGTGGGCATCAACGCGATGATCCTGTCGCTGCTGTACAAGGCCGAGGGCAAGGACGTCCGCCTGATCCTGATCGACCCGAAGATGCTGGAAATGAGCGTCTACGAGGACATCCCGCACCTGCTGTGCCCCGTCGTCACCGACATGAAGCAGGCCGGCAACGCGCTCAGCTGGTGCGTCAACGAGATGGAGCGCCGCTACAAGCTCATGTCCAAGATGGGCGTGCGCAACCTGGCCGGCTACAACAAGAAGATCGACGACGCCAAGGAGCGCGGCGAGCTCATCCCGAACCCGTTCAGCCTCACGCCCGAGTCGCCCGAGCCGCAGGAGCGCCTGCCCTTCATCGTCGTCGTGATCGACGAGCTGGCCGACCTGATGATGGTGGTGGGCAAGAAGGTGGAGGAACTCATCGCCCGCCTGGCCCAGAAGGCGCGCGCCGCGGGCATCCACCTGGTGCTGGCCACGCAGCGTCCCAGCGTCGACGTGATCACGGGCCTGATCAAGGCCAACATCCCCACGCGCCTGTCGTTCCAGGTGTCGAGCAAGATCGACAGCCGCACCATCCTCGACCAGATGGGCGCCGAGGCGCTGCTGGGCCAGGGCGACATGCTGTACCTGACGCCGGGCGGCGGCGTGCCCGTGCGCGTGCATGGCGCGTTCGTGAGCGACGACGAGGTGCACCGCGTGGTGGAGTACCTGAAATCGCAGGCGCCGGCCAACTACATCGAGGGCATCCTCGAGGGCGGCGTGATGGACGAAGACCTCGCGGCCGGCGAGGGCGGGTCATCCGATGCGGAGTCCGATCCGTTGTATGACCAGGCGGTGGTGGTGGTGCTGCAGAACAAGCGGGCGTCCATCTCGCTGGTGCAGCGCCACCTGCGCATCGGCTACAACCGCGCGGCGCGGCTGCTCGAGCAGATGGAGCAGTCCGGGCTGGTGTCCAGCATGTCGGGCAGCGGCAACCGCGAGATCCTGCTACCAAAACGAGACGAATGATGAGCACCGTGTTCCCGAAGTCCCTGCGCGCCGCGACGCTCGCGATCCTGGCGTCCGCCTGCGCGAGCGCGTTCGCCAGCGCTACCGACGAGTTGCGCGACTTCGTCAGGAACGTGAAGTCGGGCAGCTCCACCTTCACGCAGACCATCACGTCGCCCAACGGCAAGCAGAAGGTGTCCAACGGCAGCTTCGAGTTCTCGCGCCCGAACCGCTTCCGCTTCGTCTACGAGAAGCCGTACGCGCAGACGGTGGTGGGCGACGGCACCAAGGTCTGGATCTACGACCCCGACCTGAACCAGGCCTCGTCGCGCAAGCTGGGCGACGCGCTGGCCAACACGCCGGCCGCGCTCATCGTGTCCAACGACATCGACAAGGTGTTCACGCTGTCCGACCAGCCCGCAGGCAAGGACGGCCTGCAATGGGCGGTGGCCGTGCCGAAGCAGGCTGAGGGCACGGTGCGGTCGCTGCGCGTCGGCTTCAAGGGCCACGCGCTGGCGCAGATGGAGATCGACGACAGCTTCGGGCAGAAGTCGATGATCGTGTTCAACGCCTTCGAGCCGAACGCGAAGCTGGCCGCCGACACGTTCACGTTCGTGCCGCCGAAGGGCGCGGACGTCTCGGAGCAATAAAAGAAAACGGCCGCCCCGGTTGCCCGCGGCGGCCTTGCCCAAATTCCTTCGAGGAAAGTGTCCGGAGTCCGGGCGCGGTGAGGTCGCGCCGTCCTTCGCCCCGGATCAACGCACTCAGTGCACCAGGGGCTCGTCGAGCAGGCCCATGTCGGGGGCGGTCATCATCTGCTCGATGTCCATCAGGATCAGCATGCGCTCGGCGTCGCCGTTCTTGATCGTGCCCAGGCCCGTGATGTAGGCCGCGTCGATCGCGCCGTTGAATTCCGGGGCCGGCTTGATGGCGTCGCCACCCAGTTCCAGCACGTCCGACACCGAGTCCACCACCATGCCCACTGTGCGGTTGGCGATGTTGAGGATGATGACGACGGTGAAGCTGTTGTACTGCACGTCCGACAGGCCGAAGCGCAGGCGCATGTCGACGATGGGGACGATGACGCCGCGCAGGTTCACGACGCCCTTGATGAAGTGCGCCGCGTTGGCGATGCGCGTCGGGTTCTCGTAGCCGCGGATCTCCTGCACCTTCAGGATGTCGATGCCGTATTCCTCGGCGCCGAGCTTGAACGACAGGTATTCGCGGGTGGCGCCGTGCAGGGCCGTCGTGGCTGCCTGGGCGCTGGTGCGGGGATCGGTGGCGGTGATGGCGCTCATGGGCGTTCTTGCTCCTTGCAACGGGGACGGGTGCCGCGCGGCCTCGTCGGGAATGCGGCCGCATCGATGCCCTGCAGTGTGGGCCGGCGCGGCGCGGCGAATGCCCGGAAAAGAACAACGCGCCCCGGCCAATTCCCGGCTTGGAAGGCGCGCCGCGGGGCACTGTAGGATGCACCGACCACCATGGCCGATCTCTTTTCCACGAAACCCGTCCCGCCCCTGGCCGAGCTGATGCGGCCGCAGGCGCTGGCCGACGTCGTCGGGCAGCGCCACCTGCTGGGGCCCGGCAAGCCGCTGCGCCTGGCCTTCGAGTCGCGCAAGCTCCATTCCTTCATCCTCTGGGGCCCGCCGGGCGTGGGCAAGACCACGCTGGGCCGGCTGGCCGCCAAGGTCACCAACAGCCGCTTCATCGCGATCTCGGCCGTGCTGGCCGGCATCAAGGACATCCGCGCCGCCATCGACGAGGCGCAGGACGCGCTCGACCGCGAGGGCCGTCCCACGGTGGTCTTCGTCGACGAGATCCACTCGTTCAACAAGACGCAGCAGGACGCGCTGCTGCCGCACGTCGAGTCGGGCCTGCTGACCCTGATCGGCGGCACCACCGAGCATCCCGGCATGCAGGTGACCAACGCGCTGCTCTCGCGGGCCCAGGTCTACAACCTGCAGCCGCTCGCGCAGGAGGACTTCCGCGAACTCTACGAGCGCGCCCGCGCGCACCTGCCCGCCGTCACGGTCGACGACGACGCGCTCGCGCTCCTGGGCGGTTATGCCGACGGCGACGGACGGCGCTTCCTCAACCTGCTGGAACAGGTGGTCAACGCGGCCTCGGGCGCCGGCATCGCCAAGGTGGACGCGGCCTTCGCGGGCTCGGCGACGAGTCCGTCGCTGCGCCGCGCCGACAAGAGCGGCGACTCCTACTACGAGCAGATCTCGGCGTTCCACAAGTCTGTGCGCGGCTCGCAGCCCGACGCCGCGCTGTACTGGCTCGCGCGCATGCTCGACGGCGGCGTCGACCCGCGCCAGGTCACGCGCCGCATGATCGCCATCGCCAGCGAGGACGTGGGCAACGCCGATCCGCGCGCGCTGCAGCTGGCCATGAACGCCGCCGAGGCGGTCGACCGGCTGGGCCTGCCCGAGTGCGAGCTGGCGCTGGCCCAGGCCACCACGTACCTGGCCGCGGCGCCCAAGTCCAACGCGTCCTACCTGGCCTGGAAGCAGGCCAAGGACTTCGTGCAGCGGGACGGCACGCGCGCCGTGCCCATCCACCTGCGCAACGCGCCGTCCAAGCTCATGAAGCAGATGGGCTACGGCCAGGAATACCGCTACGCGCACGACGAGCCCAACGCCTACGCGGCCGGCGCGAGCTGGTTCCCCGACGACGTGCCGGCCCAGCGCTGGTACAACCCGGTGCCGCGCGGCATGGAGATCAAGATCGGCGAGAAGCTGGCGGCGTTGCGCGCCCTCGACGACGAGTCCAAGGGCGACTGAGTGCCGGCACCTCGGCGGTGCCCGCGCACCGCGGGAAGGCGCCGTGTCAGCCTCGTGCAAGGCCGCGCTTCGATATGCTCTTGCAGCGTCGGCGGGCCATCTCGCGCCAAAGTACCACAGTGCCGATCGACGCATCGCGGATGCGTCGCTGGATTGCCACGCCGTTCGGTTTCTCGCGGGTAAGTCCGTCCGTTGCGCCGACGGGGCGCTCCTAGAATCCCGCCAACGTGCAGGGGTGATCAGGCCTGCGTCATCGCGGCGCCATCGAACGCCCGGTGGCCGGGTTCTTGCAAGGCCCTGTACGTGCCGCATGCGGGTATTGCCCGTGGCGGCTGGGCGCCAGCATCCCGATGCTGGGGCTCTGGTGCCCGCGCATCACGTCGGTGGTGGCGCGGCGATCATGACCAGGAGACCCCCTGATGGATACCTTTCTGCAGCAGTTGATCAACGGCCTCGTGCTCGGGAGCATGTATGCGCTCGTGGCGCTCGGCTACACCATGGTCTACGGCATCGTCAACCTCATCAACTTCGCGCACGGCGAGGTGCTGATGGTGGGCGCGCTCACCAGCTGGTCGGTGACGGTGTGGCTGGGGCCGATGGGCCTGCCCGGCTGGCTGCTGCTGCTGATCGCGCTGCTGTGCGCCGTGGTCGTGTGCTCGGTGCTGAACTTCTCCATCGAGAAGATCGCCTACCGGCCGCTGCGCAACGCGCCGCGGCTGGCGCCGCTGATCACCGCCATGGGCATGAGCCTGCTGCTGCGCACGCTGGCCATGATCATCTGGAAGCCCAACTACCACTCGTATCCCACGCTGCTGCCGCGCGACCCGATCTTCATCGGCGGCGCGGTGACCAACTTCACGCAGATCACCATCATCGTCGTGACGGCGGTCACCCTCGGCGGGCTGATGTGGCTCGTCAACAAGACCAAGCTGGGCCGCGCGATGCGCGCCACCGCCGAAAACCCGCGCGTGGCGGCGCAGATGGGCGTGCGTCCCGACAACGTCATCTCGGCCACTTTCGTGATCGGCGCCGCGCTGGCCGCGCTGGCCGGCGTGATGTGGGCGTCCAACTACGGCACCGCGCAGTTCTCCATGGGCTTCACGCCGGGCCTCAAGGCCTTCACCGCGGCGGTGTTCGGCGGCATCGGCAACCTGGCCGGCGCCATGGTGGGCGGGGTGCTGCTGGGCCTCATCGAGGCCTTCGGCTCCGGCTACATCGGCGACGTCACCGGCGGCGTGCTGGGCTCCAACTACCAGGACATCTTCGCGTTCATCGTCCTGATCCTCGTGCTCACCCTGCGCCCGAAGGGCCTGCTGGGCGAGCGTGTCGCCGATCGCGCCTGACCCGAAGACGACTGGAGCAAATTCATGAAGAACAAGTTCGTCACCATCGGCATCAGCGCCCTGCTGCTGCTGATCCTGCCCTTCTTCGCGCAGTATTTCGGCAACGGCTGGGTGCGCATCGTCGACGCGGCGCTGCTGTACATGATGCTGGCGCTGGGCCTCAACATCGTCGTCGGCTACGCGGGCCTGCTGGACCTCGGCTACGTGGCGTTCTACGCCGTCGGCGCCTACATGTTCGGCCTGCTGGCCTCGCCGCACCTCATCGACAACTTCGACTGGTTCAAGCACGCGTTCACCAGCGGCCTGCATGCGCCGGTCTGGCTGGTGATCCCCCTCGGGGCGCTCGTGGCGGGCACGTTCGGCGTGCTGCTGGGCGCGCCGACGCTGCGCCTGCGCGGCGACTACCTGGCCATCGTCACGCTGGGCTTCGGCGAGATCATCCGCGTGTTCCTGAACAACCTCGACGCCCCGGTGAACATCACCAACGGTCCGAAGGGCCTGGACACGATCGACTCGATCAAGTTCTTCGGCCTCGACCTCGGCGCCGACCACACGCTGTTCGGCATCGAGTTCCACTCGGTCACGTGCTACTACTTCCTGTTCCTCGCGCTGGTGATCTTCGCCGTGCTGATCTGCTACCGCCTCGAGCGCTCGCGCATCGGGCGCGCGTGGATGGCCATCCGCGAGGACGAGATCGCGGCCAAGGCGATGGGCATCAACACGCGCAACCTGAAGCTGCTCGCGTTCGGCATGGGCGCCACCTTCGGCGGCGTCTCGGGCGTGATGTTCGGCGCGTTCCAGGGCTTCGTGTCGCCCGAGTCGTTCTCGCTCGACGAGTCCATCATGATCGTGGCGATGGTGGTGGTCGGCGGCATCGGCCACATCCCGGGCGTGCTGCTGGGCGCGTTGCTGCTGTCGGCGCTGCCCGAGGTGCTGCGCTACGTGGCCGGGCCGCTGCAGCAGCTGTCCGGCGGCCGCCTCGACTCGGCCATCCTGCGCCAGCTGCTGATCGCGCTGGCGATGATCGGCGTGATGCTCTCGCGTCCGCGCGGCCTGTGGCCATCGCCGGAGCACGGCAAGGCCGCGCCCACGCCCGTACCCGCCAAGTAAGAACAAGAGGGAACTCACACCATGAGCAACGCAGTTCTCCAGGTCAGCGGCGTCTCCAAGCGCTTCGGCGGCCTGCAGGCCCTGTCGGACGTCGGCATCTCCATCGATGCCGGCCAGGTCTACGGCCTGATCGGTCCCAATGGCGCCGGCAAGACCACCTTCTTCAACGTCATCACCGGCCTGTACACGCCCGACGCCGGCAGCTTCATGCTGGGCGGCGCGCCCTACCAGCCCACGGCGGTGCACGAGGTCGCCAAGACGGGCATCGCGCGCACGTTCCAGAACATCCGGCTGTTCGCCGAGATGACCGCCATCGAGAACGTGATGGTGGGCCGCCACGTGCGCACCCATTCCGGCCTGATCGGCGCGGTGTTCCGCACGCCGGCGTTCAAGGCCGAGGAGGCCGCCATCCGCGCGCGCTCGCAGGAGCTGCTCGACTACGTGGGCATCGGCCGCTTCACCGAGTACAAGGCGCGCACGCTGTCGTACGGCGACCAGCGCCGTCTGGAGATCGCCCGCGCGCTGGCCACCGACCCCAAGCTGATCGCGCTCGACGAGCCCGCGGCCGGCATGAACGCCACCGAGAAGGTGGTGCTGCGCGAGCTGATCGACCGCATCCGCAAGGACGGCCGCACCATCCTGCTGATCGAGCATGACGTGAAGCTGGTCATGGGCCTGTGCGACCGCGTCACCGTGCTGGACTACGGCAAGCAGATCGCCGAGGGCACGCCTGCCGAGGTGCAGGGCAACGAGAAGGTGATCGAGGCTTACCTCGGCGCCGGCCACAAGCCGCATTGAGGGAGGCACTGAAATGACCAGCAACGTATTCCTAGAGGTCGAGAACCTGCGCGTCGCCTACGGGGGCATCCAGGCCGTCAAGGGTGTCAGCTTCAAGGTCGTCGAGGGCGAGCTCGTCAGCCTGATCGGCGCCAACGGCGCCGGCAAGACCACCACGCTGAAGGCCGTCACGGGCATCCAGCCCATCGCCGCGGGCGACATCAAGTTCCTGGGCAAGTCCATCGCCGGACAGGGCGCGTGGAACCTGGTCAAGCAGGGCCTGGTGATGGTGCCGGAAGGCCGCGGCACGTTCACGCGCATGACCATCACCGAGAACCTGCTCATGGGCGCGCACGTGCGCAAGGACGGCGAGGTGCAGGCCGACATCGACAAGGTGTTCACCACGTTCCCGCGCCTGAAGGAGCGCGCCACGCAGCTGGCCGGCACGATGTCCGGCGGCGAGCAGCAGATGCTGGCCATGGGCCGCGCGCTGATGGCCAGGCCCAAGGTGCTGCTGCTGGACGAGCCGTCGATGGGCCTGTCGCCCATCATGGTGGACAAGATCTTCGAGGTGATCGAGTCCATCCACAAGCAGGGCACCACCGTGCTGCTGGTGGAACAGAACGCCAGCCGCGCGCTGGGCATCGCCAACCGCGGCTACGTGATGGAGTCGGGCGAGGTGTCGATGGACGGGCCGGCCGACATGCTGCTCAACGACCCCAAGGTGCGGGCGGCCTACCTGGGCGAGTGAACGCGCGTCCCCCGCCACGCCCCACCGGAAAGACGCCTGCGGGCGTTTTTCTCTTCTCAGGTGCGGAAAATGCACCGCGCTGGTGAGAAGTCCGGGTTCGCGATATGTTCAAGACATTAACGATTCGTTATCTTGGGATTTATAAGAAATCCTGAGAGAGCGTCCGGTCGTCCCGATCGTCCCCGCTTTCCGGAGCGGAGACGACATTGAACCTGAACAGATCATTACGGCGTTGGGCCGTCGTGGGCGCGTGCACGCTCGCTTTCTCCACCCTGGCCATCGGCCCGGCGCGCGCCGCGGAGGTGGAGGTGCTGCACTGGTGGACGTCCGGCGGCGAGGCGAAATCCGTCGAGGAACTCAAGCGGATGCTCGCGAAGCAGGGCACCACCTGGCGCGACTTCGCCGTGCCGGGCGGCGGCGGGGACGCGGCCATGAGCGCGCTGAAGGCCCGCGTCGATTCGGGCCACCCGCCGACCGCGGCGCAGATCAAGGGCCCGGCGATCCAGGACTGGGGCCGCAAGGGCGTGCTCGCCAACCTCGACGACGTCGCCCGGGCGGACAACTGGGACGTGAAGCTGCCGCGCGCGATCGCGGCCCAGATGAAGGTGGACGGTCACTGGGCGGCGGTGCCGGTGAACGTGCACCGCGTCAATTGGCTGTGGATCAACCGCGACCTGCTGCGCAAGGTGGGCGGCCGCGTGCCCGACACCTGGGACGCGTTCTTCTCGCTGGCCGACCGCTTCAAGGCCGCGGGCATCGTACCGCTGGCGCACGGCGGCCAGCCGTGGCAGGACCTCACCACCTTCGAGATCGTCGTGCTGGGCACCGGCGGCCCCGAGTTCTACCGCCAGGCCTTCGTCGCCATGGATCCCGCCGCGTGGCGCGGCCCGGCGATGACGCACGCCATCGACGTCTTCCGCCGCCTCAAGCCCTACACCGACGCGCAGGCCCCGGGCCGCGACTGGAACAAGGCCACCGAGATGGTGATCAAGGGCCAGGCCGGCATGCAGTTCATGGGCGACTGGGCCAAGGGCGAGTTCCTCGCCGCGGGCAAGAAGCCGGAGACGGACTTCGTCTGCACCGCGGCCCCGGGCACGTGGAACGCCTACATCTACAACATCGACAGCTTCGCGATGTTCCGGCTGCAGGACCCGCAGGCCGTCGCCGGCCAGAAGGCCCTGGCCTCAACGATCATGAGCGGCGAGTTCCAGGAGATCTTCAACCGCAACAAGGGCTCGATCCCGGTGGCGCTGGGCGCCAACATGGCGGGCTTCGACTACTGCGCGCGCGAGTCGAGCGGCTACTTCGTGGCGGCGTCGCTCGCCAATTCGCTGGTGCCGTCGTTCGCGCACAAGATGGCGCAGTCCGAGGCGCGCGTGGCGACGGTGCAGGCCATCGTCGCGCGCGTGTGGGACGAGGACGCGTACCCGTCGGCGAAGGCGCAGGCGGACCTCGTGGCCGCGGCCGCGGCCGCGGCGCGCTAGCCTAGAAGCAGGCGCCCGCGAGCCCGCAACCGGCCATGATCGTGGCGACCGGCGCCACCACCGCCGCGACGGCGCCCACGAACAGCGCCGTCGCGCGCGCGTAACGCGGGGACAGGCCCGCACGCGCGAGCGACTGGCCCGAGACCACGCACACGGCGTCGGGCAGGGCCATGAACAGCGGCAGCGGCGACCAGCCCAGCACCTGGCCGAGGGCCCAGCGCCAGGTACCCGGGCGCACGAGCGGCGGCACATACCCCAGCGTGCACAGGAACACGCAGGCGGCGACCGCGATGAGCGCGACGGCGAAGCCCGTACGGCGCGGCGCGCTCACGGCCCACTCCGACAACGGCCACAGCGCCGCGATGGCGAACACCTCCGCGCCGATCAGCAGCGCGACCAGGAGATCCTTGGCGAAATCGTGCATCGGGCCGGCGCGAGGGGCTGTTCGCGCTCAGGCGCCGTGCTTGTCCGCTTCCGACGTGAAGCTGTCGGCGTAGAACTCGTCGTCGGGCAGGCCGCATTGCGCGACGAAATCGCGATGCGCCGACTCCACCATGATGGGCACGCCGCAGGCGTAGACCTGGTGGCCGGAGAGGTCGGGCAGGTCGGCCATCACGGCCTGGTGGACGAAGCCGGTGCGGCCCGTCCAGGCGTCCTCGGCGGCGGGCTCCGACAGCACCGGCACGAACTCCAGCTGCGGCAGCAGTTCCTTTGCCGTGGCCATCCAGTCGGCGAGGTAGATGTCGGCCTTGCGGCGCGCGCCCCAGTACAGGCGCACCGGGCGGATGCTGCCCAGGTGGTGCAGTTGCTCGACCAGCGCCTTGATGGGCGCGAAGCCGGTGCCCGAGGCCAGCAGCACGATGGGCTTGTCGCTCTCCTCGCGCAGGAAGAAGCTGCCGAACGGGCCTTCCATGCGCAGGATGTCCTTTTCCTTCATCGCGCCGAACACATGGTCGGTGAACTTGCCGCCGGGCATGTGGCGCAGGTGCAGCTCGATGGACGCCGGTGTGCCGAGCTTGTGCGGCGCGTTGGCCATGGAGTAGCTGCGGCGCGCGCCGTCGCGCAGGATGAACTCCACGTACTGGCCCGCGCGATAGCGGAACGTCGAGGTCGCGGGCAGCTGGATGCGCACGATGGCCACGTCGGCGGACGGACGCTCGATGCTCAGCACGCGGCCGGGCATCTTGCTGATCGGGTATTCGCCGGCGCCCACCACCATGCGGGCCTCGACCACGCAGTCGGTCTGCGGCGTGGCGCAGCAGGTGAGGATCAGGCCGTCGGCCTCTTCCTGCGCCGACAGCGCCTTGGGCTGGTGCGCCCCGTGGATCACGCGGCCGTCGCGCAGGCGGCTCTTGCACGAGCCGCAGGCACCGTCGCGGCAGCCGTAGGGCAGGCCCACGCCGGCGCGGATGGCGGCCGACAGGATGGTCTCGTCGCGGGCGACGTCGAAGGCACGTTCGGCGGGATGGAGGGTGACGGTGAAGGTCATGGTGTCCGGAGCGGGCGCCCCTGCGGCGCCGAATCACGGATTATCCCGCGCCCGCGTGAACTGGTTCTAGACTTGGTCCATGTCCGACCATCCGGCCCCCGTCGACGCGCAGCTGAGCATCCGCTCCTACAGCGGCGAGCAGACGGTGCATTCGCACGACCACGCGCAGGTGCTGTTCGCGTGGCGCGGCCGCATGGACATCGAGGTGGGCAAGTCGGCCGATTTCTCGGACAGCTCCTGCGGCCTGATCATCCCGGCCGGCGTCACGCACGCCTACGCGGCGTCGCCCGACCTGCGCATGGTGGTGGTGGACGTGGCGGACGGGCGCGGGCTCGACCGCGCCAGGCGCTTTCCGGTGACGGCGGCGGTGCGCGCGCTGGTGGGGCAGCAGAGCGCCGACCGGCTGCTCGAGGCGATCCTGGAAGCACCGCGCGCCGGCGTGCGGCGCGGCATCGCGCTCGACCGGCTGCAAGCCGAACTCGCCGGCGCCCTTCACGAACCCTGGACCACGGCCCGCATGGCCGAGCGCTGCCTGCTGAGTCCGCAGCGCTTCCACGCGCGCCTGCTGGAGCTGACGGGCCGGTCGCCGCAGGCGTGGCTGCGCGCCCAGCGGCTGGACGAGGCGCAACGGCTGCTGCGGCGCGGGCTCACGCTGCGGGCGGCGGCCGCGCGCGTGGGCTACGCCTCGGCCAGCGCGCTGGCCACGGCGCTGCGGCGCGATCGCGACGTGGGCGCGCGCGCCCTGCGCGACGACTGACCCGGCTGCCTGAAGTCGAGAGCCTCGCGACAAAGGGCGCGGCCGGCCCGGGCGACGATGCGTCCATGAAGACTGCATCCTGGCCCGGCATCGTCCTGGCGCTGTCGGCCGCCGTGCTGTGGGGCACCACCGGCACGTCCCAGCATTTCGCCGGCGGCCATCTCTCGCCGTACTGGATCGGCACGCTGCGGCTCGTCATCGCCGCCGCGTTCTTCGTGCTGCTGGTCGCGGCCACCGAGCGAGGCCGTCCCGCGGGCGCGCCCGTGCCCGGGCTCTGGCGCCGCCAGTTGCTGGCCGGCGCGGCCATCGCCGCCTACAACCTCGCGTTCTTCGCCGGCGTGCGCCTGGCGGGCGTCGCGGTGGGCACGATGGTGGGTATCGGCAGCGGCCCGTTGTTCGCCGGCGCGCTGCAGGCCGTGATCACGCGGCGCGTGCCGGTGGGCCTGTGGTGGTTCGGCACGGCGCTGGCCGTCGCCGGCGGCGCGGCCATCGCGCTCGGCAACGGCGGCGTGGCGAGCACCGACGCGCTGGGCCTGCTGCTGTGCCTGGCCGCCGGGTTCTCGTACGCGGTCTACACGCTGACCGCGAAATCGCTGTCGGCCCACGCGACGCCGGCGCGCGCGAGCGCGTGGGTCTTCGCGACGGCGGCGGCCGTCGCGTTGCCCGTCGCCTGGGTGCTCGTGCCGTCGGGACCGGCGGACCTGGCGGCGGCGGAAATGCGCACGTGGCTGGTGGTGGGCTGGCTGGGCGTGGTGGCGACGGGCGTGTCCTACCTGTTGTTCAGCACGGCGCTGCGGTTCATCTCGGGCGCCACCGGCGTGGCGCTGGCGCTGGCCGAGCCCCTGACCGCGTTCACGCTGGCGGTGCTGCTGCTGGGCGAGCCGCTGCGCGCCAGCGGTCTCGCGGGCATCGCGTCGATCATGGCCGGCCTGGCCCTGGTGGTGACGGCCGAGCGCCGCGGTTGAGACAATGCGCCTCACATGGCGCACGAATCCTCCCTCCTGATCATCGGTTGCGGCGACGTCGGCCTGCGTGTCGTGCGCGCGCTGGCCGGCCGCCTGCGCGTGTTCGCGCTGACGTCCTCGCCCGCGCGCCGCGACGCGCTGCGTGCCGCCGGCGTGTGCCCGGTGATGGGTAACCTCGACGACGCCACGTCGCTGGGACGCCTGGCCGGCCTTGCCGACGCCGTGCTGTACCTGGCGCCGCCGCCCACGACGGGCCAGGCCGATCCGCGCCTGCGCGCGCTGCTCGCCGCGCTGAGCCGGCGCACGCGGCCCGCGCGCGTCGTCTACGCGAGCACCACGGGCGTCTACGGCGACTGCCGCGGCGAACTCGTCACGGAGACGCGCCCGCTCAACGCGACCACTGACCGCGCGCGCCGCCGCGTCGATGCCGAGTCGCGCCTGCGCGCGTGGGGCCGCGCGACGGGCGCGCGCGTGAGCGTGCTGCGCATCCCCGGCATCTACGCGAACGACCGCGAGGGCGGGCGCCCGCAGGAGCGCGTGCTGCGCGGCACGCCGGTGCTGGCGGCCGCGGACGACGGCTACACCAACCACATCCACGCCGACGACCTCGCGCGCGCCTGCGTCGCGGCGCTGTGGCGCGGGCGCCCGCAGCGCGTCGTGCAGGTGTGCGACGACACCGACATGAAGACCGGCGACTACTACGACCTGGTGGCCGACCTGAGCGGCCTCCCGCGCCCCGCGCGCGTGGCGCGCGCGCAGGCGGACGAGCACTTCAGCCCCGCGCAGTGGAGCTTCCTCAACGAGTCGCGCCGGCTGTCGAACGCGCGCATGAAGCGCGAGCTGCGGCTGGTGCTGAGGCGCCCGACGATCCGCGAAGGGCTCACGGACTGACGCGTCAGTGCACGCGCCGGATGTGCGACGGCGGCTTCTTGCGCTTGAACGACGGCGGGCGCCAGCGCCAGAACAGGATCATCAGGTAGCCGCCCAGCGCGCCGCCGAGGATGCCCAGGCTGGACGCCCAGGCGCCGGAACCGTTGGCGAACCGGCCCAGTGCGAGGAACACGATGACGCCGATGCCAGCCCAGGCGGCGACGCGCTGCGTCACCTCGAGGACGAAGTACAAGCGGATCGTGCGTTGCGGAAACAGGATGCCCACCGCCACCAGCAGCCCCATCGTGATGACGGACGGATCGAACATGACCGCCGTCGGCATCGCCCAGCCCAGCAGTGGCGGCAGCAGCGACGCGATCAGGTACACGGCCGCCGCCACCAGCACGCTGGCGAGCACGAACTGGACGAACCGCCGTTCGCCCCAGATGCCTTCCAGCTCGGTGCCGAAGTAGTAGATCATCATCATGTTGAACAGCCAGCTCCAGACGTCGCCGTTGACGAACGGGTAGGTCACGAGCTGCCAGGGCCAGAAGCCGCCCAGCGCCGGATGCAGCGTGAGCCACTGCCCCATCAGCATGGTCAGCGACGGCACCTGCGCGGCGAACAGGAAGACGGTGCAGGCGATCAGCAGGGCGCGGGTGATGGGCGGAGGAGCTTGCATGGGAGGCGGTGGCAGTGAGCGCCCAGTGTGCCATGGGGCCGCCGGCCGGATCGCCAGGAAGGGCTGGGCCGCCGGGCCGATTTCACGCGCCGGCGCGCGGCCGGGCGGGAATGGCGTGTCTGGTGCCTCGGGTCGGACTCGAACCGACACCCCTTTCGAGAACGGATTTTGAGTCCGTCGCGGCTACCGATTACGCCACCGAGGCAGGGGTTGCGGCAGGCGTCGAAAGCCTGCGCAGGGGGCGGATTATCACATGACGAAGGCGCGGTTTGGGGCGCGCTGCGACAATGGAGGCCCCCTGCCCAGCTTCGTTTCCACGGAACCAACGCGCCCATGCCGACGTACAAGACCCTCGAAGACGCCATCGGTCACACGCCGCTGGTGCGCCTGCAGCGCGTCATCGGCGCGGAGATCGCGGCGCGCGGCAACGTGATCCTGGGCAAGCTCGAGGGCAACAACCCGGCCGGATCGGTGAAGGATCGGCCCGCCATCTCGATGATCCGCGGCGCCGAGGAGCGCGGCCAGATCAAGCCGGGCGACACGCTGATCGAGGCCACCTCGGGCAACACGGGCATCGCGCTGGCGATGGCCGCGGCCATCAAGGGCTACCGCATGGTGCTGATCATGCCGGAGGACCTGTCCATCGAGCGCGTGCAGACCATGAAGGCCTACGGCGCCGACCTGATCCTGACGCCGAAGTCGGGCGGCATGGAATACGCGCGCGACCTGGCGCTGCAGATGCAGGCCGACGGCAAGGGCCTGGTGCTCGACCAGTTCGCCAACCCGGACAACCCGCGCGTCCACTACGAGACCACGGGGCCCGAGATCTGGGCCGACACCGACGGGCAGATCACGCACTTCGTGAGCGCGATGGGCACCACGGGCACGATCACGGGCGTGTCGCGCTTCCTCAAGGAGAAGAACCCGGCCATCCGCATCCTTGGCGCGCAGCCGGCGGAAGGCTCGCGCATCCCGGGCATCCGCAAGTGGCCCGAGGCCTACCAGCCCAAGATCTACGAGCCGTCGCGCGTGGACGAGCTGATCCTGGTGAGCCAGGACGACGCCGAGGACATGGCGCGCCGCCTCGCGCGCGAGGAGGGGCTGTTCGCGGGCATCTCGGCGGCTGGCGCGTGCTGGGTGGCGCTGCAGGTGGCGCAGCGGCTGGAGAACGCGACCATCGTGTTCGTGGTCTGCGACCGTGGCGACCGCTACCTGTCCACGGGGGTCTTTCCGGCATGAGCGGCACGGCTTGGCGCTACTGCCCGCAGTGCGCCAACGCGCTCGCGTTCGCCACGCGGGACGAGGACGGCGGCCCCAAGGAGCGGCTGCGCTGCGCGCACTGCGGCTTCACGCACTGGAACAACCCGACGCCGGTGCTGGCCGCCATCGTCGAGTGCTCCGACCAGGACGGCAAGGTGCTGCTGGCCCGCAACGCGGCCTGGACCGGCCGCATGTTCGCGCTGATCACCGGCTTCATGGAGGCCGGCGAGACGCCGGAAGAGGGCATCGCGCGCGAGGTGCTGGAAGAGACGGCGCTCAACGTGGAGTCGGTGAAGCTGGTGGGCGTGTGGGACTTCCAGCGCATGAACCAGGTCATCGTCGCGTACCACGTGGTGGCGCGCGGCGAAGTGCGCCTCTCGCCCGAGCTGGCCGAGTACAAGATGTTCGCGCCGGGCGACATCATCTGCTGGCCCGCCGGCACCGGCTACGCGGTGGCCGAGTGGCTGAAGTCGCGCGGCTATGAGCCGAAGTTCATGTCCTTCGAGGAGCGCGCCGCGCAGAGGGCGCCCACGCCGGACGCGTCATAGAATGAGCCACGCTCGCTACACGACACTAGGTCAAGTCAATGCACGCCCACAAGGAAATCGATACGCGCGGCCTGAACTGCCCGCTGCCCATCCTGAAGGCCAAGAAGGCCCTGGCCGAGATGCAGACGGGCGAGATCCTCAAGGTCGTCGCCACCGACCCGAGCTCCACGCGTGACTTCCAGGCGTTCGCGCGCCAGACCGGCAACGAGTTGCTGGAGCAGTCGCAGGACGGCGGGGACTACATCCACTTCATGCGGCGGCGCTGAGGCGCCTGTCGACGCGAAGCCGCCGCCCGAGGGCGGCGTTTTTCCAGGTGGCGCTATTCGAGTCGCACCGGCAGCGTCTTGCCGTTGCCATGCCAGGTGCCCACCAGCGACGTGCCGACCCGGCGCAGCGCGAAGCCCTTGCCGTCGCCCTCGCTCAGCTCGATGGCGTCGCCCGCGGCGTTGCCGAACATCGTGATCGCGGTGCCGATGCGGTCGTAGGCGTAGGTGGCCTGCATCTCGTTCTTCTCGCCCCAGGACCTGCCTAGATACAGCGTGATCGGCGCCGAGCCGACGTGTCCGCGCAAGGTGTGGCCGAACAAGTCGGCCGGCGCGGGCGCATTGCCTTTCCCGAGCAGCATGCGCCTGCCGTAGGCGCTCAGCAGCGGTTCCAGCTCGGCGACGGGAATCGGCACGGCCTCGGGCGTCACGTCGATCGGGATCTCGTGGCGGTTGTCGCCGGCGCAGGGATGGAGCGGCAGGCTCAACCCGGGCTCCGCCGGCACCTCGAACTCCAGCTGCGCGTGCGGGTCGGGCCGCTCCAGGTCCCAGATGCAGCCCCTGAAGAATTGCCGCTGCTCGTCGTCCGGGTGGTTCGGATCGGCTTCCCGGGTCGGCGGCGGCCCCGCATGTCGCAGCGGCGGGACTTCGGCGCAGGTGCCGCCTTCCGGTGGATCGGTGTCGTCGGGGTCGGGCGGCAGATAGGCCAGCGCTTCGCAGTTCGCCTTGATCGCGGTCCTGTTGCGGTGTTGGATCAGAGCATCGCGGCCCGGCGCCGTGAGGATGTCTGCCCACCACAACTCGCGGCCGGTGCGCGCGTCGAAGACAAGCGTGCTCTTGTACCAGGAGCAGTGCGCGGATCCGAGTGAGCCGAGGGCCATCTGGATCGACAGCACGCGGCCGTCATTGCGTCCGACGCTGAAGCCGATGTCGCAGAAATATTGCAGCTGGCCGTTTGCGGGCGCCGTGAATGTGTCGCCAGGCGCGCGCGGCGCGAGCATGTCCAGCAATTGCAGGTAGATCGCATCGTTGATGCGCGCCGCCACGCCCGCCCGGCCGCCGTGCACCCAGGGCATTGCCACTTCCTTGGCGTCGGGCAAGCGACCGTCGAGGGGCGGATCGTCCGCGCGTGCGGGCGCGAAGCGCGGTGCGCGTGCGTCGATGTCGAAGGCCTGAGCGTGCGCCAGGCCGCTCGCCGTCGCGGCGGCGAGCCAGCAGGCGAGGGCGATCACGCGACGCATGGGCGAGCGGCGCTCAGCCGCCCAACTGCTCGCGTTGCGCCTTCATCCGTGCGACTGTCTCGACGAACCCCGCCAGCCGCTCGCGCATCTGCGCCACCACCTCGGGCTTGGCGCGCGACACGAAGTTCTCATTGCCCAGCTGCTTGTCGGCCTTGACGATCTCGCCCTCCAGGCGCGTGATCTCCTTGGCAAGGCGGTCGCGCTCGGCACCCACGTCGATCTCCACCAGCAGCGCCATTCGCACCGCGCCTTCCACGGCCACCGGCAGCAGCTTCGTGGCCTCGATGAACGCGGCCTCGTCGGCGATCACGCGCACCTCGCTCACCTTGGCGAGCGCCTTGAGCAGCGGCGTGGCCTGGGCGATGAACTCGGCGTCGCCGTGCGTCAGCAGCGGCATGCGCTCGGCGTCGGACAGGTTCATCTGCTTGCGCACGCTGCGGCACGCGCCCACCAGCGACTTCAGGCGGTCGACCCAGGCGCAGGCGGCCTCATCGACGCGTTCCAGCTGCGCGACCGGGTAGGGCGCCGTGGCGATGGTCTGGCCCGCGGCGGGCGCGCGGCCGGCGATCGGCGCGACCGTCTCCCACAGCTCGGCAGTGACGAAGGGCGTGACCGGGTGCATCAGGCGCAGCACGGTCTCGAGCGTGCGCACCAGCGTGCGGCGCGTGGCGCGCGCGCGCGACTCGTCGCCCGTGGCCTTGGCGTCGGCCAGCTGGGCCTTGGCGATCTCCAGGTACCAGTCGCAGTACTCCGTCCACACGAACTGGTAGATGGCGTTGGCGACGTTGTCGAGCCGGTACTCGGCGAAGCCCTGTGCGACGGCGGACTCGGCGCGCTGCAGTTCGCTGGTGATCCAGCGGTCGGCCGAGCTGAAGGTGTTGTACCCCGGGGGGCATGCCGTCTTGTCGCCTTCGATCAGGCCGCAGTCCTGGCCCTCGCAATTCATCAGCACGAACTTGGTGGCGTTCCAGAGCTTGTTGCAGAAGTTGCGGTAGCCCTCGCAGCGCTTGGAGTCGAACGCGATGTTGCGGCCCAGCGTGGCCAGCGCGGCGAAGGTGAAGCGCAGCGCGTCGGCGCCGTAGGCCGGGATGCCTTCGGGGAATTCCTTCTTCGTGTTCTCGCGCACGCGCGGCGCGGTCTCGGGGCGGCGCAGGCCCACTACGCGCTTGTCCAGCAGCGGCTCCAGCGCGATGCCGTCGATCAGGTCGACCGGGTCGAGCACGTTGCCTTCCGACTTGGACATCTTCTGGCCCTGCGCGTCGCGCACCAGGCCGTGGATGTACACGTCGCGGAACGGCACCTTGCCCGTGAAGTGCGTGGTCATCATGATCATCCGGGCGACCCAGAAGAAGATGATGTCGTAGCCGGTCACGAGCACCGACGACGGCAGGAAGAGATCCTGCTCGAGCGTCTTCTCGGGCCAGCCCAGCGTGGAGAACGGCACCAGCGCCGACGAGTACCAGGTGTCGAGCACGTCCTCGTCGCGCACCAGCGCGCCGGTGTAGCCGGCCGCGGCCGCCTTCGCGCGCGCTTCCTCGTCGTTGCGCGCGACGAAGATCCGGCCGTCGTCGGCGTACCAGGCCGGGATCTGGTGGCCCCACCACAGCTGGCGCGAGATGCACCAGTCCTGGATGTCGCTCATCCAGTGGTTGTAGGTGTTGACCCACTGCTCGGGGTAGAACTTGACCTCGCCCGACTCGACGGCCTGGATCGCCTTGGACGCGATGGACGTGCCGTCCGCGCCCGGCTTGGTCATCGCCACGTACCACTGGTTGGTGAGCATGGGCTCGATCACCTGGCCCGTGCGCTCGCAGCGCGGCACCATCAGCTTGTGCTTGCGCGTCTCGACGAGGAAGCCCTGCGCGTCGAGGTCGGTCACGACCTTCTTGCGCGCCACGAAGCGGTCGAGGCCGCGGTAGGCCTCGGGCGCGTTGTCGTTGATGGTGGCGTCGAGCGCCAGCACGCCGATGCTGGGCAGGTCGTGGCGCTGGCCCACGGCGTAGTCGTTGGCGTCGTGCGCGGGCGTGACCTTCACCACGCCGGTGCCGAACTCGCGGTCCACGTAGTCGTCGGCGATCACGGGGATCTGGCGGCCCACCAGCGGCAGGATCACCTGCTTGCCCACCAGCGCGGCGTAGCGTTCGTCGGCCGGGTTCACCATCAGCGCGACGTCGCCCAGCATCGTCTCGGGACGCGTGGTGGCCACGGTGAGGTCGCCGCTGCCGTCGGCCAGCGGATAGCGCACCAGCCACAGGAAGCCGTCTTCCTCCTTGCTGTCCACCTCGAGGTCGGACACGGCCGACTTGAGCACCGGATCCCAGTGCACCAGGCGGCGGCCGCGGTAGATCAGGCCCTCGTCGAACAGGCGCACGAAGGTCTCGGTGACCGTCTTCGACAGCCCCTCGTCCATCGTGAAGTACTCGTGTTTCCAGCTCACCGAGTCGCCCATGCGGCGCATCTGGCGGGTGATGGTGGTGCCCGACTCCTGCTTCCACTCCCACACGCGGGCGACGAAGTTCTTGCGGCCCAGATCCTGGCGCTTGATGCCCTGATCCTGCAGCTGGCGCTCCACCACGATCTGCGTGGCGATGCCCGCGTGGTCGGTGCCCGGCACCCACAGCGTGTTGTGGCCGCGCATGCGGTGGTAGCGCGTCAACGAGTCCATGATGGTCTGGTTGAACGCGTGGCCCATGTGCAGCGTGCCCGTGACGTTGGGCGGCGGCAGCTGGATCGAGAACGAGGGCCTGGCCGGATCCAGCGTGGGCTCGTAGACGCCGCTCTGTTCCCACAGCGGCGCCCAGCGGGCTTCGATGGCGGCGGGTTCAAACGACTTGGCGAGATCGGACATGGGGGCTCAGCTCGTGATTTGCAGACCCCGGACTCGGAGGTGCGGCGCGTCGCGCGCCGGCATGCCGGGGGTTGCCCCAATTGTAGGCGGCGCCCCTGGAATCAGAGCAAGCGCGCGCGCTTGACCGCGTGGTAGCGGTTGACCAGCGTGGCCGCCAGCTTCTCGGGCTCGACGTCCACCAGCAGCTGGTTCTTGCCCGCCAGCCGGCGGAACGCCTCGGCGCGGGCGTTCTGGAACCAGTGCGCGGAGGCCACGTCGACGATGGCAAGGGGGACGTCCAGCGGCTGCGACGCGATCTCGGCGACGACGCCTTCCTTCAGGCTCGCCAGCAGCACCAGGTGGCGCGTGCGCATCAGCTTCAACGCGTCCTCCAGCTCGGCGCAGTCCTCGTCGCGGAAGTTGGTGAGCACCACCACCAGCGAGCGGCGGCGCACGCGCAGCATCAGGTCGCGCGCGGCGGCCAGGTAGTCGGAGTGGGTCGGGCTGGGCTCGATGTCGTGCAGGCGGGCCACCAGGGCGTTGAGCGCCGCCATGCCCTTGGACGGCGCGAAATGGCGCTGCTGCGAGGCGTCGTGGCCGAAGGTCATCGCGCCCACCGCGTCGCCGTCCTTCAGCGCCACGTAGGCCAGCAGCATCGCGGCGTTGAGCGCCTGGTCGAAGTGGCTGCCGTCGGCGCCGGCGCGCTCGTCGGCGCGCATGCGGCGGCCGCAGTCGAGCAGGAACATCACCGACTGGTCGCGGTCGTCCTGGAACTCGCGCACCACGGCGCGCCGGTGGCGCAGCGACGCGTTCCAGTCGATGTGGCGCGTGGGCATGCCCGGCACGTATTCGCCCAGCTGCTTGAAGTCGGTGCCGGCGCCGCGCGCGGCGTAGGTCTTGATGCCGATCTCGGCCAGGCGGCGATCGCCGGCCAGCCAGGCGTAGCGCGACAGCGCGGCGAAGTTCGGATAGACCTGCACCGACTGCGCCGCGCCAATGCGCAGCTGCAGGTCGGCCAGGCCCAGGCGCGAGCGCACGCGGATGGCGGCCGGCTCGAAGACGACCTTGCCGCGCTGCAGCGGCGTGACCTCGTAGCGGACGTCCAGCCGGCTTGCCGCGGGCAGCACCACGTCGGCCGGGAGCAGGCGCTGCGTCATCGTGGCGGGCACGTGGTCGAACAGCGTCAGGCGCCAGGGCCGTGGCCCTTCGTGCGCCAGCGTCACCACCAGCGCGCGCGGCTGGCCGAGCGCGAAGGCGCTGGGCATCTGGCGTTCGAACGCGATCGGATGGCGGCGCAGCGCCCACGCGGTGAGCACCGCGTCGGCCAGGAATAGCAGCGTCAACACCCCGGCCAGCGCGGCGCCCGCGGCGGCGATGGGCAGGTGCGGCAGGTCGCGCGCCTTGGCCACCAGCAGCGCGATGGCGGCTGCGGTGGCGATGGCGGCCACCGCCAGGACGGTGCGCCGCGTGGGCATCAGCAGGCGGGACACGCGAACTCTTTCCTCAGAGGCGCGGGGCGTCGACCCGCGTGACGATCTCGCGCAACACGTCGTCCACGGCGCGGCCTTCCAGCTGCGCGTCGGGCGACAGCACCACGCGATGGCGCAGCGCCGGCAACACCTGGCGCTTGACGTCGTCGGGCGTGGCGTAGTCGCGGCCGCCGATGAGCGCCGCCGCGCGCGCGGCGCGCACCAGCGCGATCGCGCCGCGCGAGCCCGCACCGTTGCCCAGGCCGACGGCCCCACGCGTGGCGCGCGCGAGGCGCACCGCGTAGTCCACCACGCGGTCGTCGACCAGCACCTCGCTCACGCACTGCTGCAGGCGCGCCACGTCGGCCTCGGTGAGGCAGCGCTGCACCTTGTCCAGCGGCAGCGCGTCGCCCACCTGGTGGCCGGTGGCGGCCTTGACCACGTCCACCTCCTCGGCCTGCGTGGGGAATTCGATGTCGATCTTGAACAGGAAGCGGTCGCGCTGCGCCTCGGGCAGCGGGTACGTGCCTTCCGAGTCGATCGGGTTCTGCGTGGCCAGCACCATGAACGGACGCGGCAGCGACACCGTCTGGCCCTCCAGCGTCACCTGGCGCTCCTGCATCACCTCCAGCAGCGCGCTCTGCGTCTTGGCGGGCGCGCGGTTGATCTCGTCGCCCAGCAGCAGGTTGGTGAAGATGGGGCCCTTGCGCAGGCGCAGCCGGCCGATGCCGCCGTCGGTGCCGGGCTCCAGCACGGCGTGGCCGGTGAGGTCGGACGGCATCAGGTCGGGCGTGAACTGCACGCGCGAGAACTGCAGCGACATCGCCTGCGCGAGGGCGCGCGCCAGCAGGGTCTTGCCCAGACCGGGCAGGCCTTCGTAGAGGATGTGGCCCGAGGCGACGAAGGCCACCAGCGTCTGGTCTATGACCTGCTGCTGGCCGACGACGGCGCGGCCGACCTCGGTGCGCAGCCGGTTCAGCGCGGTGACGATGAATTCGAGTTCCTGGGATTCGATGGCCATGGGGGTGTCCGTGGGGTTCTCAAGGGGCAGGCGGTGCCGATGGCGTGCGCACGAGCGCGCGCCGGGCTTGTTCGAGGACGGCGGTCGCCGCCAGGATCTGCGCGGGCGTGGCGCCCGTGCCGACGTTCAGGGACTGCAGCAGCGCGGGCTGGTCGATGGCGTGCGAATGCGCGATCGCGGCGGCCAGCGCCGCCACGCGCGCGGCGTCGTCCAGGCCGGCCCAGTCTTCCACGCGGGTGCGGGCGATGGCGTCGAACGCCAGCCGGGTGGCGGCGTGCAATGCGTGCGGATCGGTGCCGGCGATGAACTGCCCGGTGCCGCGCACCTGCTCGCCCATCGAGCGGCGCGCTGGCGGCGGCGCGGCCTCGCGCGGGCCGAAGCGCACCATCAGGCGCCACAGCGCGAGCGCCAGCGCGGCCAGGGCCAGCAGCGACGGCGTGCGGGCCTCGTGCCACAGCCAGCCCAGCAGCGGCTCGCGCTTCTCGTCCTCGACGATCCACACGGCGCGTCCCGGCGCGGCCTGCAGCACGGCCGTGGCGATGAGCGCGTTGTCGTTCTGCAGGATGCCGTGGTTGTCGGTGACCAGCGTCGGCGCCACGCCCGTGACGCTGCCGCGGCCGATGGGCACGCGGATGGCCAGCGTCTCGTGCGCATCGGACAGCACCCACGTGGGGGGCACGTGGTCCAGCGTGCGCAGCCGGCCGTCGTAGCCGCAACCGCGGTACACGCGGCCGGGCTCGAAGGCGGGCTGCGTGGTGGACTCGGTCTCGTGGAAATCGGCGCAGAACCCGTACGGTTGGCGCGGGAACAGGCGGGCAAACTCGCGTTTCTGCTGCTCGCCGTCGTCGGGCTGGCGACGCGTGGCGGGCACGTCGTGGTCGTCGTCCCGCTCGTCGTCGGCGTCCGACGCCGCGGCGGCGGCCGGCTTCGTGACGCCGGGCGTGGGGTGGGGATGCGGTTGGACGTAGGACAGCGGCACCCAGCGCAGGTCGTTCTCGCCGCCGCGGGCGGCGGCGCCGAGCACCAGGCGGCCGCCGTTCTCGACCCAGGCCCGCAGGCGGGCGTCGCGCTCCGGGAAGATGTTCCACAGCCCCGACTCCAGCAGCAGCGTGGCATCGGCCGGTGGCATCGGCTCGAGCGAACTGCGCGTCTCCAGCGTGGCCCCGGCGGCTTCGAGGATGCGGCGCAGCGAGTAGCGCTTGTCGGTGGCGGCCAGGCCGCGCGGGTCGTCGTTCACCGTCACCTCGACCCAGCGCGTGTGCATCACGATCCAGCCCATCAGGAACAGGATCACGGCCACGCCGAGCACGCGCAGGACGACCGGCGTCTTCATGCGGCGCTCCCCGTGGCGGGAGAAGCGGCGTCCAGCCGCGTGGCGAAGCCGCCGCACAGCGCCTCGCCCATCGCCAGCGACAGCGCGCGGCCGCCGTAGGTATTGGCCTCCCACGCGCGCACCACCTGCGTGACGTAGCGCAGCGCCTCGGGCGCGAGCCGGCCTCGGGCCAGGGCCAGGCACTCGCCCTCGGTGGCCGACGCGGTGATCGGCACCTCGAAGCGGTGGATCAGGCGCGACAGCGCGCCGCGGTACAGCAGCGACAGCGCCGCAGGCACATGGCCGGCCCGCCACAGCGTCCACGCCGCGGCGCCGACGTCGTCTGGCAGGCTCTCGGGCCGCACGTCGAGGTCGCGCACGTGGCTCACGGACGATTCCGCGGCCACGCGGCGCCGGAACGCACGCAGCTGGATGAAGCGGCGCGCGCTCACCAGCGCCAGCGCCACGAGCAGGGCCACGATGCCCCACAGCAGGAAGCGGCTGGTGTCGTTGAGGAAGCGGGCGAACGACGCCATCCACGCGAGGAACGCCGAGTCGTCAGCGGGCTTGCGGCGCTCGCGTGGCGCGTCGCTCTTCCAGCGCAGCGTGTGTTCCTTGTGCTTGCCCGAGAGCAGCGGATCGGCGCGCAGTTGCGCGGCGGCGGCCTCGATGCGCGCGGCGCGTGGGTCGGCCGACACGGCGAGCGTGGAGGCCGTCGGTGCAGAGGCCGCGTCGTCCTGCGCGCGCACGTCCGCCGCGCCGCAGACGCAGGCGCAGGCGCAGGCGGCGAGCAGCGCGGCGCGCAATTGCTCAGCGCGGGGCGAACGCATGGCGCAGTTCCTGTTCCACGTCCCAGGCCTCCAGTTCGACCCGGCGATTGAGGTACATCGCGAAGCCGGAGGCCACGAAGAAGGGTTCGACGAAGAGCACGGCGATCGCGTGGCCCGCGTAAAGCACGCAGGTGGCCGCCAGGGTCCCGCTGAAGAGCCAGTGCATGGCGTCCGCGTTGCGCAGGCCCGGCGTCATCCAGGGCACCAGCGACAGCAGGCCCACCATCACGAAGAACTCGATCCAGCTGAACGTGGACTGGGTCACCATCGCGGCACCGCGATGGGTGCGCACGATGGCCTTCACGCGCTGGCGCCGCGCCGCGCCGGCCTGGCCTTCCAGCTGCGTCACCGGCATCGAGTACGCGCGCCAGAACGACAGCCGCCAGATCGACAGCAACGCCAGCATGGGCAGCCACGGCGCCTTGCGGCGCGCCTCCCACGCGTCGTTGAAGCGGGTCTCCTCGCCGAAGGCCTGGCGGGCGTAGATGTGCAGCAGCGCGCGGTCGAGCCAGGGCTTGAACCACCACAGCAGCGTGGACGGCAGCCAGGGCGCGAGTTCGACGGTGGCGCCGCAGGCCACCACCAGCAGCAGCGCCAGCGGCAGGAACGCGTGCGCCAGCGAGCGCAGGCTGCGCTGGGTCATGCGCACGCCCAGGTCGACCGCCTCGTAGGCCGGGCGCGGCCGCAGCGCGAGCTGGAGCTGTTCGGCCTTCATCGCGCGCGCGCCGGCTCGTGGCCGCGGCCCTGCAGCCCGAGGTAGGCGAAGACCAGCGCCCAGCAGCCCGCGCCCACGCCGTACTTGACGCCGGGCGCGATCCAGCCGGCGGACGACCAGAAGGCCTCGATGGCCGCGGCGATGATGAGGAAGACGAAGAAGCAGAACACCACGGGCGAGGTCTCGCGCGCGGCCCGCACCAGCGCCTGCGTGCGCGTGAGGCGCCCGGGCGCGAGCACCGCGTGGCCCAGCTTCAGGCCGGCCGTGCCGGACAGCACGATGGCGGTGAGCTCGAACGCGCCGTGCGTGACCACGAACGAGAAGAAGCGCTCGCCGTCGCCGCGCGTGACCAGGAAGCCCGCGATGGCGCCGAAGATCAGCCCGTTGTAGCCCACCATCACCAGGCTGCCGACGCCCAGCATCAGGCCCGCGGCGAAGCACTGGAACGAGATGCCCACGTTGTGCATGATGTAGAAACCGAACATCTGCCAGTCGTCCCCCGACGTGCGGCCCAGGTGCTCGCCGGCCTCCTGGCCGTACATGCCGTCGAACATGCGAACCTGGCGCGCGTCGACCACGGTGAGCACGAAGTGCGGATCGAACCAGGTGGCCACGCCCACCACCACGATGGGCAGCACGAACACGAGCGCCACCACCAGCAGGTGCCAGCGCAGCGCGCGCACCGCGGCCGGCGCCTGGTACAGCACCAGGTCGCGCAAGGCGCCCAGGCCGAAGTCGTGGCGGCGGTAGATACGCTGGTGGGCGCGCGCGGCGAGCGTCTCCAGGCGCGCGACCAGGTGTACGGGATAGGCGCGTTCGCGGGCCAGCGCCAGGTGCTCGCAGCACTGGCGGTACAACTGCGCCACGCGGGCGCCGCCGGCCACCGGCGTGGCGTCGGTGGCGAACTCGCCGGCCTTGAGCTTGCGCGCCTTGCGGTACGGAGGCTTGCCCTTGTCGAGCGCGTCCAGGCCGCGCTCGAGCTCGATCCAGCAGGGTTCGTAGCGGGCTTCGAATTGGCGCGGCGTCATGGCGTCAGTGTTGCCCCATCAGCCACTGGGCGACGGCCACCAGCCGCGGGCCGGGACGGATCGGCGCCGGCGACGTGCCGCCCGGCGCGTAGTCGGGCGGCGGCAGCGCCTCCTCGGCCAGCGCGGCGAGTTCGTCGACGCGCTCGCTGGTGAGGCGGCGCGAGCGGCCGGCCAGCCGGAGGATGGCCACCTGCTGCGCCCGCGTGAGCGGCACGCGCGGCGCCAGCGGCTCGACGTCGGGCAGCGCGCCGGCCAGCCGCACCTGTTCGGCGTGGACCACCAGCGTGCCGGCCACGATGTCGCCCAGGCGCTTGAAGTCGGCGCGCAGCAGCATGGACACCAGCCCGAACGCGTAGGCGAGCGGCATGAAGTCGGCCACGCGCAGCAGGTTGCGCGTGACGGCCGCCGACGGCGTGACGGGCAGCCCGGTGTCCATCATCACCTGCAGTCCCAGCACGCGCTTGCCCGGCGTGGCCGCGCCCGGCAGCAGCTCGAAGACGATCGGGTACAGCCACTCGAGGCCGAAGTAGATGATCAGCATGATGCCCACGCCCATCCCCTTCACGCCGCCCAGCACCGCGGCCGCCACCGAGAACGTGAGGAAACGGATGAACCAGTCCATCGCATAGGCCAGCGCGCGCGGCACGGCGCCGGCCGGGCGCAGCTGGATGGCGATGCCTTCGGGCGTCTCGGCCAGGAGCGTGGTGTCGAGCTTCAAGTGGCGCGTCGCCTGCCCGCGGTCAGAAGCTGATGGTGCGCAGCTGCATGCCCGAGCTGCCAAGCAGCGTCGCGCCTTCCGAGGTCGCGGCCGTCACGACCTTGGTGTCGGCGATGTTGTCGTGCACGCACAACCGGTTCTCGCGGAAGATCAGCAGCACGTCGAGCAGGCTGATGGCGTAGCCGAGCATCGGGATCATGCTCAGGATCGTGACCGGCAGCCAGCGCAGGAAGACGTAGCGGCCGAACCCGACGCGGCTGCCGTCGGTGCGCACGACGCGGATGCCCATCGTGCGCTTGCCGATCGTCTGCCCGTAGCGATAGACCAGCACCGCGGTGTAGACGAAGATGCCTGCCATGGCGGCGAACACCAGCAGGCCGATGACGACGGCGACCACGCCGCGGCCGGCGCTGGCGTGAACGACGGCGCCGGCCGCAGCCGCACGCTTCTGGTAGGCCGCGTAGGCGGGCAGCGCGATCGCGGCGACGATCCCGATGATGGCGACGAGGCCGCCGAGCACCAGGAAGTCGATGATGGCCGCGGCCAGGCGCGCGCCCCGCGTGGCCTCCACCATCTCGACCTGCGTGTCGACCTGGTCGTCGACGAGCGCGCGCGGCGGCGCGAACGGATTCTGGGCTCCGATGCTGGACATGATTTCCTCCCTCCGTGGGGTATGGGGTCGACGCGGCGTCGTGATGCGCCGCTCTTTCACTTTCGGGATCGTAGCGCGGTGGAGAGCGCTTTCGGCTCGCCATCCCCCCGAATGGGGAGTGACCGATGTCACGCCGCGCGCCGCTGCGTGCGGCCCCTCAGGCGCGCGACGCGCCCAGCGACGCGCTCATCGAGGAGGCCGCGGTGACCACCTTCGTGTCCGCGATCTGGTCGTGCAGGCACTGGCGCGAGTCGCGGAAGATCACGAGCGAGTCGATCAGCACGTACAGCGCGCCGATGAGTGGGATGACCCCCGGCAGCACCGCCACGGCGCCGCGGCCGAAGAACAGGCGCACGAACCCCGCGCGGCTGCCGTCGGTGCGCACGATGCGCAGGCCCAGCAGCTTCTTGCCCAGCGTGCCGCCGAACGCGTGCAGCGACCAGCCCTGGACCACGCCGGCGATGAGGTAGCCGGGCAGCATCGCCTTGAACATCGCTCCCATCATCGACGCCGGGTCCGGCGGCGACTGCGGGTCGAAGCCCATCATCGCGGCGCCGCCCATCATGAAATAGACCGGCAGGAAGATCAGTCCGTTCAGCAGGCCGTCGATGATGACGGCCACCAGGCGCATGCCGCGCCCTGCGAGCACCGGGCCTTCGGCCGGGTTTGCGGGGTCGGCGAGTTCGGCCTTGGGCGGTGCGAAGCGGTTGCTGTCGATGTCGGTCATGGCGTGGGCGTGGTGAGCGCGTGAGTGGTGGGGCGCGGCAGAGGTGCGACGCTCGCGTTTCGTCGCCATGACCTCCTCGGCGCGGCGCGGGGTCGTTCGCGCGCGCCATCCGGCCGGAGGATGCTAACCCGCCATGCCGGCACGGCTCGTCAGGGTCTCGCCTGAGGGCATCGCGAAACTTGCGGCTTCCTGGCCGCCCGGCCCGTCACATGAACAGGTGCTCGCCCGCGTTCTCGCCGCCCAGGATCACGTAGTTCACCTTGCGGATGTCGCCGGCGCAGCGGCCGCCCGCGTACGAGATGGAGCTCTGGAGATCCTCCTGCATCTCGCGCAGCGTGTCGGGCAGCCGGCCCTTGACGGGCTCGAGGATGCGCTTGCCCTCGACGTGGCGGTATTCGCCCTTGTTGAAGTCGGACGCGCTGCCGTAGTACTCCTTGTACAGCTTGCCGTCGACCTCCACCGTCTGGCCCGGGCTCTCCTCGTGGCCGGCGAACAGCGAGCCGATCATCACCATTGTGGCGCCGAAGCGCAGGCTCTTGGCGATGTCGCCGTTGTGGCGGATGCCACCGTCCGCGATGATGGGCTTGGTGGCCACGCGCGCGCACCACTTCAGCGCCGACAGCTGCCAGCCGCCGGTGCCGAAGCCGGTCTTCAGGCGAGTGATGCAGACCTTGCCGGGGCCCACGCCGATCTTGGTGGCGTCGGCGCCCCAGGTCTCGAGGTCGATCACGGCCTCGGGCGTGCCCACGTTGCCGGCGATGACGAAGGCCTTGGGCAGCGTCTTCTTGATGTGGGCGATCATCTTGCGCACGCTCTCGGCGTGGCCGTGCGCGATGTCGATCGTCACGTAGTCGGCGCCGATGCCGGCGGCGGCCAGGCGGTCGATGACGGCGTGGTCCTCGGGCTTCACGCCGGCGCTGATGGACACCAGCAGGCCCTTGTCGCGCATGGTCTTGGCGAAGGCGACGGTGTCGAGGTCGAACCGGTGCATCACGTAGAAGTAGCCGTTGCTCGCCAGGAATTCGGCGATGGGCACGTCGAGCACCGTCTTCATGTTGGCCGGCACCACCGGCAGCTTGAAGCGGTGCGGGCCGAACTCCATCGAGGTGTCGCACTCGCTGCGGCTCTCCACGACGCACTTGCGCGGCAGCAGCAGGATGTTGTCGTAGTCGAAGATTTCCATGGTCATCGTCCTTGTCTCTTATCTCGGATCGGCGCAGCGGTCGCTCGCCATCTGCGTGATGCGGCCGTCGGCGTTCTCGATCCACGCGGTGGCCACCAGGTTCTCGGGGTGGGCGTTCTCGGGCCAGCGCAGGCCGTACAGCGGGGCCACGGCATTCTTCGCGCCGGGGCCGGCCGGTAGCGTCAACGGGCCGACGACCACGCGCACGAGGCGGCGCGCGATTTGCGTATCGCGCGTGCCCACGGGGATCTGCTCCACCAGGGCGATCCAGCCGGTGCTGCCCGCGTCCCAGACGCCGGTGGCGTGCATCTGCACCCCGAAGTAGCCGTTGTGCGGCAGGCTGGAGTGCACGTAGAAGCGGCGCTTCGTCGAGCGCTGCTTCGACAGCGCCGTCATCGCGTCGAACGCGGCCGGCGCGCTCGCCAGGCGCGCGGGCAGATCCGCGCCCACGCGCGCGAGGCGGCCGGCGGCCTCGGGCAGCGCGCCCGCGGCCATGGCCGCGTCGTCGGCGGTCGGCGTGATCCAGTCCAGGCTCCACTCCCTGGCGGACACCGCCATGGCGCCGAGCGCCGGCGGGGCGGCCTGCCAGCAGGCGAGGCAGTCGGCGCTCACGAAGTGTTCCACCAGCAGCGTGGCGCGGGCCGGGCAGTCGGCCTCGACGCCTGGCGCCGGCTTGGGTGCCGCGACGGCGAGCGTCGTCGCCAGCAGCGCGACGGTGGCCGCGGCGCGGGAAAGAAACCGGTGGCCGCCACTGCCCGAACCTAGAATGGGTGGATGCATATCCAGCATTCTGACGCCGATCCCGAAAGCCCCAGTCCCGACCGGTTGCTGCGCGGCCTGAACGCCGAGCAGATGGCGGCCGTCACGCTGCCCGCCCGTCCCGCGCTGATCCTGGCCGGCGCCGGCTCGGGCAAGACGCGCGTGCTCACCACCCGCATCGCGTGGCTGCTGCAGACGGGGCAGGTGTCGCCCGGCGGCATCATGGCCGTCACGTTCACCAACAAGGCGTCCAAGGAGATGCAGGCGCGGCTGTCGGCGATGCTGCCCGTCAACGTGCGCGGCATGTGGATCGGCACCTTCCACGGCCTGTGCAACCGCTTCCTGCGCGCGCACTGGAAGCTGGCTGGGCTGCCGCAGGGTTTCCAGATCCTCGACTCGTCGGACCAGCTGTCGGCCGTCAAGCGCATCATCAAGGCGATGAAGCTCGACGAGGAGCGCTTCGTGCCCAAACAGGTCACGTGGTTCATCGCCGGCGCGAAGGAGGACGGCCTGCGCCCCAAGGACGTCGAGGTGCACGACGGCCAGACGCGCAAGATGGTGGAGATCTACCAGGCCTATGAGGAGCAGTGCCAGCGCGAGGGCGTGGTCGACTTCGCCGAGCTGCTGCTGCGCGCGTTCGAGCTCATGCGCGACAACGAGGCGGTGCGCGAGCACTACCGCCACCGCTTCCAGCACATCCTGGTCGACGAGTTCCAGGACACCAACCGCCTTCAGTACGCGTGGCTGAAGATGTTCGCGGGCCCGCACGGCGCCGTGTTCGCGGTGGGCGACGACGACCAGAGCATCTACGGCTTCCGCGGCGCGCTGGTGGGCAACATGGCCGACTTCGAGCGCGAGTTCCGCGTCGACAAGGTCATCAAGCTGGAGCAGAACTACCGCAGCTTCGGCAACATCCTGGACGCCGCCAACCACCTGATCGACCGCAACTCCAAGCGCCTCGGCAAGAACCTGCGCACCGACCAGGGCCCGGGCGAGCCGGTGCGAGTGTTCGAGTCCACCAGCGATTTCGCCGAGGCGCAGTGGTTCCTCGACGAGGCGCAGCAGCTGCACCGCGCCGGCACCGCGCGCTCCGAGATCGCGGTGCTCTACCGCAGCAACGCGCAGTCGCGCGTGATCGAGTCGGCGCTGTTCAACGCCGGCATCCCGTACCGCGTGTACGGCGGGCTGCGCTTCTTCGAGCGCGCCGAAGTCAAGCACGCGCTGTCCTACCTGCGCCTGATCGAGAACCCGAACGACGACACCAGCTTCCTGCGCGTCGTCAACTTCCCCACCCGCGGCATCGGCGCGCGCACCATCGAGCTGCTGCAGGACTCGGCGCGGCAGTCGGGCCGCAGCCTGTTCCAGAGCGTGGGCAGCGTGGCCGGCAAGGGCGGCAGCAACCTGAACGCATTCACGGGGCTCGTCGAGCGCATGCAGAAGGCGACGCGCGGCATGACGCTGCGCGACATCATCGAGCACATGCTGGCCGAGACGGGCCTGATCGACTTCTACCGCGCCGACAAGGACGGCGCCGACCGCGTGGAGAACCTGGAGGAACTGATGAACGCCGCCGAGGCCTTCGTCACCCAGGAGGGCTTCGGCCGCGACGCGGTGGCGCTGCCGGTGGACGAGCTCTCGCCGGGCACGCTGGCCAGCCGCAACGTGTCGCGCGACGTGCCGGGGCTGGTGCTCGATGCACCCGTCACGCCGGATGCCGAGACCGGCGAGATCATGTCGCCGCTGGCCGCCTTCCTCACGCACGCGTCGCTGGAAGCCGGCGACAACCAGGCCCAGGCCGGCCAGGACGCGATCCAGCTGATGACCATCCACTCGGCCAAGGGCCTGGAGTTCGACAGCGTGTTCATCACCGGCCTGGAAGAGGGCCTGTTCCCGCACGAGAACTCGATGCAGTCCAACGACGGCCTGGAGGAGGAGCGCCGGCTGATGTACGTGGCCATCACGCGCGCCCGCAAGCGCCTGTACCTGAGCTTCAGCCAGACGCGGCTGCTGCACGGCCAGACCCGCTACAACGTGAAGAGCCGCTTCGTCGACGAGCTGCCCGAGGCCAACCTGCGCTGGCTCACGCCGCGCAACCAGTCCTTCGGCTCGGGCTATGCGCGCGAGTACAAGCAGGCCTGGGAGCGCGGCACCGGCCTGGGCTCGATGGTCGGCGCGGGCCGCGTCGACTCGGCGCCCGTGCCCAAGGCGATGCAGGAGAGCCGCTCGGCCACCAGCAGCGGCGGGCATGCGCTGCGCCAGGGCCAGGCGGTGTTCCACAACAAGTTCGGCGAAGGCGTGATCGTCACGCTGGAAGGCGCCGGCGAGGAGGCGCGCGCGCAGGTCAACTTCGGGCGGCATGGCATGAAGTGGCTGGCGTTGTCGGTGGCCAAGCTGACGCCGGTCGACTGACGTGACGCCGGTCTACGACGCCAACGTCCGCCTCGTCGGCTTCTTCGACGGCGCGTTCCTGTACGACCTGTCCAACGAGTGGATCGCCTTCCACGACCGCGGCAACGTCTTCGCCGTCGGCGGCCGCTGGCTCGGGCCCCTTCAGGCCGGCACCTTCCTCGATCTCGACGGCAGGGCCGTGGCCTGGCTCGCAGGGTCGCGGCCCGCCACGGGCATGAAGCCGGCGGCGCCGATGAACCCGAAGCGGCCGTTGCCGCCCAAGCGCCCGCTGCGTCCGCGTAAGCCGCTGCCCCCGTCGGTGCCCATGCAGCCGGGCGGCGGCTGGTCGCGCCTCAGCTGGGCGGAGTGGATGGGCCACGAGCCCGTCGTCGTGGCCGCGCCCCTGGACGCGGCCAGCCCGGACATGGAGGCCGTTCCCGCTGCGGACGGCGAGCCGCCGGCGACGGCCTGAAGCGGATCGACCGAATCAGCTCTTCCAGGTGAACGGGAACTTCACCTGCTTCCAGAACCCGTCGGGCACGTAGTCGCCGACGACGCCGTACTGCTCGGGCCACTTGCGATCCGACTTCACCGCGGTGCCGAACACGTAGTCGATGAACGCGAAGTGCGCCGCGTAGTTCTTGTCGATCGCCTCGTCGTCCTGCGAGTGGTGCCAGTGGTGGAAGTTGGGCGTGACGATCAGATAGCGCAGCGGCCCCAGCCGCACGCTGACGTTGGCGTGGTTGAACACGGCCTGGAAGCCCACGATCACGATGTAGGTGTCGATCACGCCCTTGTCGAAGCCCAGCACGAAGATGGGCGCGAGCACCAGCGTGCGGGTGATCAGCAGCTCCACCACGTGCTGGCGCGAGCCGGCCAGCCAGTCCATGCTCTTGACGCTGTGGTGCACGGCGTGCAGCCGCCACAGCACGGGCACTTCGTGGTACGCGCGGTGCGTGGCGTACTGCACCAGGTCGGCCACGAGGACGATGAGGAACAGCGCCACCGGATAGGGCAGGTCGCGCACCCAGGCCTGGATGCCGTCCTTGGCCGCCCAGCCGAACAGCTTGTGCACCAGCAGGTTGGTGGCCAGCAGCACGAAGCCCACGATCATGTGGTTGACGATGAAGTGCTGCATGTCCACCTGCCACTCGGCGCGGAAGACGGGCTGCTCGCGGCGCAGCGCGAACAGCTTCTCGATGAAGACGAAGATCAGCGAGGAGCCCAGCAGGTCGAGGATGAACCAGTCGAGGCCGATGTAGGGCGTGTGGTCGGCGAAGTTGTTCACCGGCACCTTGGCGCCGCCCAGCAGCGCCGACGCGGCCACGAGGAAGAACGCCGAGGCGGCCAGCCAGCGGGTGCGCGCGAACAGGATGTTGTACAGCGAGATGCCGCCGGCCACGACCATCGCCCAGTACATGATCAGCCGGATGGTGGCGACGTCGTAGGACTTGCGCAGCTCCGGCGTGCTGAGGTACTGCGGGAAGTGGAACGCGAGCACGCCCAGGAAGCACAGGATGCCCAGGATCAGGGCCACGACGCCGGAACCCATGCCGCGTCCGGTGGGCAACGGCCCGTGCGAGTGGGCCAGCGTGTTGAGCTTGGCGAGCGTCTTCGTCGTCTTCATCCGGAGTCTCGAGGTGGCAGTGCGGCAGCCTGCATTCGAGCCGAAACTGGACGGCCTGGCTACCCTCTTGTGGGGGTCAGGTTCCTAGGCGGCCGGCGGCTCGCCGTCGGCCATCACCGTGCGGAACGCCGTCGGCGAGGTGATCTCGAAGGTGTCCACGAAGCCGAACCACATCGACAGGAAATACGTGATGCTCAGGATCATCTGGCCGGTGAGCGCCGCCAGCGACACCGTCTCGATGCCGAAGGCCGCGGCCAGCAGTTGCACGAGCGCGTCGAATGCGATCCACACCACGAACCAGCCCAGCAGGAACGTGCAGAACGCGGCCTTGGTGCGCCAGACGGCGACGACGCTGGAGAACACCGCCTGCACGACCCCCTGGCGGCCCCAGTGCACCAGCGCCGGCGCGTACCACAGCGGGACCGAGACCAGGGTCAGCCCCAGCGTCACGAAGCGCATCGACGACAGGGTGGCAGCGCTCACGGGCGGGAACGCCGGCGGCTTGCCGTCGGTGGGCGGCGTCATGGCGGCCTGCACCCAGCGCCGCGTCTCGCCGCCGTCCATCGCGTCGGCCCACAGCGCCAGGATGGCCAGTGCGGCGGCGTAGGCCAGCATGATCGCCAGCATGCCGCGCGCGGCCTGCGGCGTGGTGGAGAACGGCGCCTTGAACACGCCCGGGCGCAGCTTCACGTCGTCGAGCACGTCCGACGTGGCCTGCATGAAGCCCACGGTCAGCAGCGGCAGCCAGGCGGCGACCGCCAGCATCACCAGCGGCGACACCGTGACGGACAGCAGCGCGATCACGAAGATGCCCAGCGTGAAGAACAGCCACAGGCCGATGAAGCCCAGCGGCCGGCGCCAGAATGTGCGCAATCCCCTGCGGATCCAGAACAGGCCGGCGGCGGCGGGGAGGCTGCGCAACCGGATCTTGACGGGCGCGTAAGAAGAGGACATCAGAACTCGGGGTGCCAGGGCGACTCGATGCAGTCGTCGAGCACGCGCTCGAAGTGCGTCGGATCCTTGGCCTTGAGCAGCGCGGCCTCGCGCGGCAGGTACCAGTCGGCCAGCCGCGACAGCCAGAAGCGCAGCGCCGCGGCGCGGCGCATGGCGGGCAGCGCGCGCAGCTCGGCCGGGCTCATCGGGCGGTGCACGTGGTAGGCGCGCAGCAGGGCCTGCGCGTGCTCGGGCTCGAGGCGGCCGGTGTCGAGGTCGACGCACCAGTCGTTGATGCACACCGCGAGGTCGTAGACGTGGTGGTCGACGCCGGCGAAGTAGAAGTCGAACACGCCCGACAGGCGCGGCGCGTCGGGCGGACCGTCGAACAGCGCGTTGTCGCGGAACAGGTCGGCGTGCACCGGACCCTTGGGCAGCGACTGCGTGCTGGCGGCGGCATGGAAGCGTTGCTGGAAGTCGAGCTCCTCGTCCAGGCGTTGTGCGAGAGCGGGCCCCACGTGCGGGCGCACGACGGGCACGGTCTGCGCCCACCAGGCCAGCCCGCGCAGGTTGGGCTGCTGCGTGGGGAAGTCGAGCGCGGCGGTGTGCAGGTGCGCCAGCGTCACGCCCAGCAGCGAGCAGTGCGCCAGCATCGGCGCGTCGATGCTCGCGCCCGGCAGCAGGTTCACCAGCGACGCCGGCTTGCCGCCGATCGAATGCAGGAAGTTGCCCGCCGCGTCGGTGCGCGGCTCGGGCACCGGCAGGCCCTTGCGCGCCAGGTGCTGCATGAGGCCGAGATAGAACGGCAGCTGCTCGAAGCCCAGGCGCTCGAACACGGTGAGCACCCAGTCGCCCTTGTCGGAATGGACGAAGTAGTTGGTGTTCTCGATGCCGCCGGCACAGCCACGCATGGAGGTGAGCGTGCCGGCGTCCAGCGTGCGCAGCAGCGCGGCCGCCGTGTCGACGTCGACTTCCGTGTAGACAGCCATCAGCAGGTCCGGGTGGGGGCGGCGCCGGGCGCGGCGTCGGCCGGTGCGGCCGCGGTCAGCGCGCCGGGCACGGCGTTCAGAAGGGGAAATTGAACGTGCGCATGCCTGCGCCGTGGTCGTTCTCGGGCGCGACGCTGGGATCCTTGGGCTGGATCTCGTAGCTGCCCATGCCGGGGATCTTGGAATGCACGACGATCTTCTTGGTGACGCCGCGCACGCGGGTCTCCTCGATCTTGACCTGCGAATCCTCGACGACCAGGTGCTCGATCTTCGCGTCCTTGCTCGGCGCGGCGGCCGTTTCCACCAGCTCGCCGGTGGCCGGGTCGACCGCGGACGCGGCGACCGCCGGGGCGGGCGCCGCATGCGCCGGCGTGGCCGGGGCGTGCTGCGCGAAGGCGGTGGTGCCGGCCAGCGCCAGCAGGGCGGCGCAGCAAAGGGACGAAGCGGTACGGGCGGTCATGCGCCGATTCTAAGCGCTCGCGCTCCCGGCGGGCTTCGCCGGTTTCGAAGGGTTCCTGTCGAGCGCATCGACCGCGCGCCCCCGGCACAATGGCGGGATGACCGAGAAAACCTTGCTCCTGGTGGATGGCTCCAGCTATCTTTACCGTGCTTATCACGCGATGCCCGACCTGCGCGGGCCCGGGGGCGAGCCCACCGGGGCGATCCGCGGCATGGTCGCGATGATGAAGCTCCTGCGCGACCAGATCGGCGCCGACTACGCCGCCTGCGTGTTCGACGCCAAGGGCAAGACCTTCCGCGACGACTGGTATCCCGAATACAAGGCCAACCGCGCGTCGATGCCGGACGACCTGGCGCTGCAGATCGAGCCCATCCACGCGGTGGTGGAGATGCTGGGCTGGCCCATCGTCATGGTGCCGGGCATCGAGGCCGACGACGCCATCGGCACCCTGGCCCGAGCGGCCACCGCGGCGGGCTGGAAGACGGTGATCTCCACCGGCGACAAGGACCTGGCCCAACTCGTGAACGACCACGTCACGCTGATCAACACGATGAGCAACGAGACGCTGGACGTGGCCGGCGTGCTGGCCAAGTTCGGCGTGCCGCCCGATCGCATCGTCGACTACCTCTCGCTGATCGGCGACACCGTGGACAACGTGCCCGGCGTCAACAAGGTGGGCCCCAAGACGGCCGTCAAGTGGCTGCAGGAGCACGGCTCGCTCGACGGCGTGATCGCCGCGGCGCCCGCGATGAAGGGCGCGGTGGGCGAGCACCTGCGCGCCGCGCTGGATTGGCTGCCCATGGGGCGCAAGCTGGTCACGGTGGTCACCGACCACGACATGTCGCCGCACGTCGAGAAGTGGCCCGCGCTCGACGCGCTGGCGCTGCGTCCGGTGGACCACGCGCGCCTGCTGGAGTTCTACAAGCGCTACGGCTTCCGAGGCTGGCGCGAGGAGATCGAGAAGCAGCTGGGTGCGACCGCGGCGCCGACGCCTGGAGCGGCCGGCGCCAACCGGGGGCTGTTCGACGACGCGCCCGAGGCCGCGGCGCCCGCGCCCGCGCCGGCCCAGGCCGGCCAGTACGACACGATCTTCACCTTCGAGCAGCTCGACGCCTGGATCGCGAAGCTGCAGGCGGCCGAGCTCTCGGCGCTCGACACCGAGACCGACTCGCTGGACGCGATGCGCGCCCGCATCGTGGGCATCTCCTTCGCCGTGGAGCCCGGCAAGGCGGCCTACGTGCCGCTGCGCCACGACTACCCCGGCGCGCCCGACCAGCTGCCGTTCGACGAGGTCATCGCACGGCTGCGCCCGTGGCTGGAGAACCCGGCCGCGAAGAAGGTGGGCCAGCACATCAAGTACGACTCGCACGTGTTCGCCAACATCGGCATCGTGGTGCAGGGCTGGGCGCACGACACGCTGCTGGAGAGCTACGTGCTGGAGGCGCATCGCCAGCACTCGCTGTCCAGCCTGGCCGAGCGCCACCTGGGCCGCAAGGGATTGGACTACGAGGACCTGTGCGGCAAGGGCGCCAAGCAGATCCCGTTCTCGCAGGTGGACATCGAACGCGCCGCGCTGTACTCCGGCGAGGACAGCGAGATGACGCTGCAGGTGCACCAGACGCTGTACCCGCGCCTGGCCGCCGTGCCGGGCATGAAGTTCGTCTACGAGTCCATCGAGATGCCCACCAGCGCCGTGCTGGGCCGCGTCGAACGCCACGGCGTGCTGATCGACAGCGCACGCCTGGCCGAGCAGTCGCGCATGCTGGCCGAGCGCATGCTGGCGCTGGAGAACGAGGCCTACGAGATCGCCGGCCAGCCGTTCAACCTCGGCTCGCCCAAGCAGATCGGCGAGATCCTGTTCGGCAAGCTGGGCCTGCCGGTCACCAAGAAGACCGCGTCGGGCGCGCCGTCCACCGACGAGAGCGTGCTGGAGAAGCTGGCGCTCGACTACCCGCTGCCGGCCAGGCTGCTGGAGCACCGCGGCCTGTCGAAGCTCAAGGGCACGTACACCGACAAGCTGCCGCAGATGATCAACCCCGACACCGGACGCGTGCACACGCACTACGCGCAGGCGGTGGCGATCACCGGGCGGCTCTCCAGCAACGACCCGAACCTGCAGAACATCCCCATCCGCACGGCGGAAGGCCGGCGCGTGCGCGAGGCTTTCGTGGCGCCGCCGGGGCACGTGATCGTGTCGGCCGACTACTCGCAGATCGAGCTGCGGCTGATGGCCCACATCAGCCAGGATCCGGGCCTGCTGCGCGCGTTCAACGAGGGCATGGACGTGCACCGCGCCACGGCGGCCGAGGTGTTCAACCTGGCCACCGAGGAGGTCACCAGCGAGCAGCGCCGCTACGCCAAGACGATCAACTTCGGGCTGATCTACGGCATGGGCGCGTACGGCCTGTCGCAGTCGCTGGGCATCGAGCAGAAGGCGGCCAAGGACTACATCGACCGCTACTTCGCGCGCTTCGCCGGCGTCCGCCGCTACATGGACGAGACCAAGGCCAGCGCCGCAGAGAAGGGCTACGTCGAAACGCTGTTCGGCCGCCGCATCTCCCTGCCCGAGATCAACGGGGGCAGCGGCCCGCTGCGCGCCGGCGCCGAGCGGCAGGCCATCAACGCGCCGATGCAGGGCACGGCCGCCGACCTGATCAAGCTGGCGATGCTGGCCGTGCAGAAGGCGCTGGATGACGAGGGCAAGGCCACGCGCATGGTGATGCAGGTGCACGACGAGCTGGTGTTCGAGGTGCCCGAGGCCGAGGTCGAATGGGTGAAGGCCGAGGTGCCGAGGCTGATGGCGGGCGTCGCGCAGCTGTCGGTGCCGCTGATCGCCGAGGTGGGCATCGGGCCCAACTGGGACGAGGCGCATTGATGGCGTTCGTGCCCAGCGGCCGGGCGCTGGCCGGCGTGTTCGCCGTCGGCCTGGCGTGGAGCGCCTGGAGCCTGGCGCGCCATCCAGGCTTCCAGCCGGCGCCGCTGCTGCGCATCGCGGCGCCGCTCGTCGCGCTCTTCTTCGGCACCAGCTTCACGAAGCTCGTCGCGCGGGCGCGCGCGGACGCGGACGCGCAACGCGAGGTCGACCGGGGCGGCAAGGCGCTGTTCATGGGGGTCGTGATGGTGGGGGCCACCTTCGTGGCGTGGCTGCTCGTCTCGCAGGCCGTTCCGGCGACCCTCAATCGGCTGGTGGGCAGCGACGACGCCGAGGCCGGCGTGGTCGCGCGTCGCGTGCCCCCCACCTCCGACGCCGGTTGCCGGTTTCGCCTGGAGGTGGCCAGCGCCGCCTCGGCCAACGCCGGCGTGCCGCGCCCGCTGGACGAGTGCGTCGACGAGTCCGTCTGGAACGGTGCGCCGGAGGGCCGGCCGGTCGCGCTCCACCTGGTGCGCAGCACGTTCGGGGCCGAACTGGTGGACGTCGGCGCCGCCCGCTGACGATTTCCGGAGCGCCGTGGATGAGCGGCCAGACGGCTTGCAGACAGCATTCGTGCGGGTAAGCCCGGCCCCATGTCTCGAAATTGTCATCAAAGCTTCATAAACTGAGGCGATGACCGACGCCTCCATGGCAGCGCCCATCCTGCGACTGCCCCTGCTCAACCGCGAGCGTTCCATCCTCGAATTCAACCGGCGCGTGCTGGCCCAGGCCCTGCGTGCCGACGTGCCGCTCCTGGAGCGGCTGCGCTACGTCAGCATCGTGTCGTCCAACCTCGACGAGTTCTTCGAGGTGCGCTTCGCCGACGCGCTGGAGCTGGCGCGCGCGCCTGGCGCCGGCGACGCGTTGCGCGAGTTGGCCCACATCTCGGCCGAGGCGCATTCGCTGATCGAGGAGCAGTACGCCGTCTTCAACGAGCAGGTCATGCCCTCGCTGGCCCTGCACGGCATCCGGATCGTCAATCACGCTGAACGCACCGAGAACCAGCGCGAGTGGGTGGCGCGCTTCTTCGAGCGCGAGGTGCGGCCGCTGCTGGTACCGGTGGGCCTCGACCCCGCGCATCCGTTCCCGCAGGTCGCCAACAAGTCCTTGAACTTCATCGCGAAGCTTGGCGGGCGCAACGCCTTCGGCCGCGAGAACACCATCGCCATCGTCAAGGTGCCGCGCGTGCTGCCGCGCGTGATCAAGCTTCCGCCGGACTGCTGTCCCAGGGGCGAACAGCATTTCGTGTTGCTGACCAGCGTGATCCGTGCGCACCTGGGGGAGCTCTTCCCCGGGCGCGTCGTCGAATCGTTCTCGCAGTTCCGCGTCACGCGGGATTCCGACCTGGAAGTCGACGAGGACGACATCCGCAACCTGCGCCAGGCGCTGCGCCGCGGCCTGACCACGCGCCACTTCGGCCGCGCGATCCGCCTCGAGGTGGTCAACACCTGCCCCGAGGCGTTGTGGCGCCTGCTGCTGGCGCAGTTCGACCTGCCGGAGGCGGCGCTGCATCGCGTCAACGGGCCGGTCAACCTGGTGCGCCTGAACGAGCTGATCGACCAGGCCGCCGATCCGCAATTCGGCCCGATCCTTCGCTTCGCGCCCTACGAGCCGTCCTGGCCGACAGGCCGCCTGCCGCGCACCGGCTCCATGTTCGAGCGCATGCTCGATGGCGACGTCCTGCTGCACCATCCGTTCGAGAGCTTCGAGCCGGTGGTGGAGTTCCTGCGCGAGGCCGTGGAGGATCCGCAGGTGCTGGCCATCAAGATGACGATCTATCGAACCGGCGAGAAGTCGGTGCTGATGGATCTGCTGCTGGAGGCGGCGCGGCGCGGCAAGGAGGTGATGGTGGTGGTCGAGCTGAAGGCGCGCTTCGACGAGGAGGCCAACATCAACTGGGCGGAGCGGCTGGAGGCGGTGGGCGCGCAGGTGGTCTACGGCATCGTGGGCTTCAAGACGCACGCCAAGCTGCTGCTCGTGACGCGCCGCGAGCAGACGTCGCGTGGGCCGCGCCTGCGCCGCTATGCGCACCTGTCCACCGGCAACTACAACCCGAAGACCGCGCGCCTGTACACCGACGTCGGCTACTTCAGCGCCGACGAGGGCATCACGGCCGACGCCGACCAGATCTTCCAGCAGATCGCCAGCCTCACCCTGATGAAGCCGCCGCGCCACCTGCTGACGGCGCCGTTCGTGCTGCACAAGCGGCTGCTGGCCTACATCGCGCGGGTGGGCGAGGCCGCGCGCGCGGGCAAGCCGGCGCGCATCGTGGTCAAGGTGAACGCGCTGACGGACGTCACGCTCATCGAGGCGCTGGTGGCCGCCGGCCAGGCCGGCGCCAGCATCGACCTGATCGTGCGCGGTGCCTGCCAGTTGCCGCCGGGCATCGAAGGCCTGACGGACAATATCCGCGTGCGCTCGGTGGTGGGCCGATTCCTGGAGCACTCGCGCATCATCTACGTGCGCTGGGGCGAGTCGGAAGACGACGAGGCGCTGTATCTGTCGAGCGCCGACTGGATGGTGCGCAACATGCTTCGCCGCATCGAGCTCGCCTGGCCGATCCGTGATCGCGCGATGCGCCAGCGCGTGATCGACGAATGCCTGGTTCCCTACCTGCGTGACACACGGGATGCATGGTTGCTGCAGTCCAATGGCAAGTACGAACGCGTCAGCAGCGACGGCGTGAGTGCGCAGCAGGCCCTGATGGCCCGCTTCCGCCAGTAGTCTCAACACCCTCCCCCATACGCGGAGCGAAGGACATGGACCTGATCCTGTGGCGACACGCCGAAGCCGGCGACCATCTCGACGACCCGATCGCCGATCTCGAGCGACCGCTGAGCCCCAAGGGAGAGCGCCAGGCGCGCCGGGTGGCCGACTGGCTCAACCAGTTCCTGCCCGACTCGGCGCGCGTGCTCACCAGCCCGGCGCTGCGCTGCCAGCAGACGGTGGCGGCCCTCGGACGCCGCGCGAAGAAGACGCCGGCGCTGGCGCCGGACGGCGATGTGGAGGGCCTGCTGGCCGCGACGCGTTGGCCCGACTCGCGCGAGGCGGTGCTGGTGGTGGGGCACCAGCCCACGCTGGGCCGCGTGGCCGCCTACCTGATGGCGGGCGAATCGGCGCGCTTCGGCGACCCGTGGGCGATCAAGAAGGGCAGCGTCTGGTGGCTGCGGCACCGGCCGCGCGAAGGGCGGGCCGAAGTGCAGATCATCGCGGTGCGGACGGCCGAAGGACTCTAGGCTTCCCGCGGTGTTGAAAGTTTTTCGCACGAACCTCTTGCGCACCCCGAAGTTGCTGGCATAGAATCGTGGGCTTCGCTGATCACAAGTCAGCTTTGACCGCGACGCAGCGGGGTGGGCCGGAAGGTTCCTCGGGAGGCGTCTTGGTTGATGACCGAGGCGGTCGGCGAAGAAGTCTGAAAATTGTGCTTGACGGCGGTTTTGAATCAAGCATAGAATGGCAGGCTTCGCTGATCGAAAGTCAGTTTGGAATTGCAGGCGCTTCAGGCGCGGCGAATTCAAACCGATAGGAAAGTCGGTGAAAATGAAGCGAAATCAGAGTGCTTGACAAGGTTTTAAAAGCATCTCATAATTCCGCTTCTGTGCTGCAAACAGCGCAAAACGCGACAGACAACGGTCTGACCCGCGAAGTTCTTTAAAAATCAACAGCCGATAAGCGTGGGCGTTTGAAGGCGAGTGCCAAGAACCTAGCTGGTCAAACAGCGACAGTTCAAGGTCTTATGGACTTTAAACGCTCATGAAGATTGAAGATAAACTTGTAACGAGTTTCTTCAATTCCTTTATGAGTAATTCAAGATCGAACTGAAGAGTTTGATCCTGGCTCAGATTGAACGCTGGCGGCATGCCTTACACATGCAAGTCGAACGGTAACAGGTTAAGCTGACGAGTGGCGAACGGGTGAGTAATATATCGGAACGTGCCCAGTAGTGGGGGATAGCCCGGCGAAAGCCGGATTAATACCGCATACGACCTACGGGTGAAAGCGGGGGATCGCAAGACCTCGCGCTATTGGAGCGGCCGATATCAGATTAGCTAGTTGGTGGGGTAAAAGCCCACCAAGGCGACGATCTGTAGCTGGTCTGAGAGGACGACCAGCCACACTGGGACTGAGACACGGCCCAGACTCCTACGGGAGGCAGCAGTGGGGAATTTTGGACAATGGACGCAAGTCTGATCCAGCCATGCCGCGTGCGGGAAGAAGGCCTTCGGGTTGTAAACCGCTTTTGTCAGGGAAGAAAAGTCTTGGGTTAATACCTCGGGACGATGACGGTACCTGAAGAATAAGCACCGGCTAACTACGTGCCAGCAGCCGCGGTAATACGTAGGGTGCAAGCGTTAATCGGAATTACTGGGCGTAAAGCGTGCGCAGGCGGTTCTATAAGACAGATGTGAAATCCCCGGGCTCAACCTGGGAACTGCATTTGTGACTGTAGAGCTGGAGTACGGCAGAGGGGGATGGAATTCCGCGTGTAGCAGTGAAATGCGTAGATATGCGGAGGAACACCGATGGCGAAGGCAATCCCCTGGGCCTGTACTGACGCTCATGCACGAAAGCGTGGGGAGCAAACAGGATTAGATACCCTGGTAGTCCACGCCCTAAACGATGTCAACTGGTTGTTGGGAAGGTTCCTTCTCAGTAACGTAGCTAACGCGTGAAGTTGACCGCCTGGGGAGTACGGCCGCAAGGTTGAAACTCAAAGGAATTGACGGGGACCCGCACAAGCGGTGGATGATGTGGTTTAATTCGATGCAACGCGAAAAACCTTACCTACCCTTGACATGTCAAGAATTTCGCAGAGATGTGGAAGTGCTCGAAAGAGAACTTGAACACAGGTGCTGCATGGCCGTCGTCAGCTCGTGTCGTGAGATGTTGGGTTAAGTCCCGCAACGAGCGCAACCCTTGTCATTAGTTGCTACGAAAGGGCACTCTAATGAGACTGCCGGTGACAAACCGGAGGAAGGTGGGGATGACGTCAGGTCCTCATGGCCCTTATGGGTAGGGCTACACACGTCATACAATGGCCGGTACAGAGGGTCGCCAACCCGCGAGGGGGAGCCAATCCCAGAAAACCGGTCGTAGTCCGGATCGCAGTCTGCAACTCGACTGCGTGAAGTCGGAATCGCTAGTAATCGCGGATCAGCTTGCCGCGGTGAATACGTTCCCGGGTCTTGTACACACCGCCCGTCACACCATGGGAGCGGGTTCTGCCAGAAGTAGTTAGCCTAACCGCAAGGAGGGCGATTACCACGGCAGGGTTCGTGACTGGGGTGAAGTCGTAACAAGGTAGCCGTATCGGAAGGTGCGGCTGGATCACCTCCTTTCTGGAAACAAAGCACTCAAATTCTTGCGCTCACGCTTATCGGCTGTTTATTTAGACAACAACAGTGGAAGTGCGCGTGGTTAGCGCGGACGGACTCACGGTCTGCACGTGTGCTCTCAACAGCATGAACGAACACCGTGGGCCTGTAGCTCAGTTGGTTAGAGCACCGTCTTGATAAGGCGGGGGTCGTTGGTTCGAATCCAACCAGGCCCACCACACGGTTCAAACATCGTGGGGGATTAGCTCAGCTGGGAGAGCACCTGCTTTGCAAGCAGGGGGTCGTCGGTTCGATCCCGACATCCTCCACCACGTCGACACAGCATCGGCTGTTCACTGTTGCCCCCGTCACAGACCCAAGCGGCTGTCGAGACATCGACGGGCCGCTTCGGTCTGTCACGCAAGTGGCAAGTTGCTCTTTAACAATTCATGGAAAACGAATCGAGATCGTTGACGGAAAGCCGTCGGGGGTAAAGGCCCGCCGGCACCGTGCCGTCAACGATATTATGATTGCGTCAACAGATATATTCATCTTCGAAGTAGCAATACGACGAATTTGATAGGCAAACGCGAAATACTCAAATACTGACTATCCAGTCAGTGATTTCAGTCCTTGACGATGCCAGCTTAGTCGGCTGGCGTCAAAGTTATAGGGTCAAGTGACTAAGTGCATGTGGTGGATGCCTTGGCGATTACAGGCGACGAAGGACGTGATAGCCTGCGATAAGCTTCGGGGAGCTGGCAAATTAGCTTTGATCCGGAGATTTCCGAATGGGGGAACCCACTCCGCAAGGAGTAACTTTGGCTGAATACATAGGCCACTGTGGCGAACCGGGTGAACTGAAACATCTCAGTAGCTCGAGGAAAAGACATCAACCGAGATTCCGAAAGTAGTGGCGAGCGAAATCGGAACAGCCTGTGCTCTTTAGCAGACGACTTACTGGAACGGAATGGAAAGTCCGGCCATAGCGGGTGATAGCCCCGTACAGGAAAAGACTTCTGTGGAACTAAGTGCACGACAAGTAGGGCGGGACACGTGTAATCCTGTCTGAATATGGGGGGACCATCCTCCAAGGCTAAATACTCGTAATCGACCGATAGTGAACAAGTACCGTGAGGGAAAGGCGAAAAGAACCCCGGGAGGGGAGTGAAATAGATCCTGAAACCGCATGCATACAAAAAGTAGGAGCCGCAAGGTGACTGCGTACCTTTTGTATAATGGGTCAGCGACTTACATTCAGTGGCAAGCTTAACCGAGTAGGGGAGGCGTAGGGAAACCGAGTCCGAACAGGGCGTCCAAGTCGCTGGGTGTAGACCCGAAACCAGGTGATCTATCCATGGCCAGGATGAAGGTGCGGTAACACGCACTGGAGGTCCGAACCGACTAGTGTTGCAAAACTAGCGGATGAGCTGTGGATAGGGGTGAAAGGCTAAACAAACCTGGAGATAGCTGGTTCTCTCCGAAAACTATTTAGGTAGTGCCTCAAGTATTACCATCGGGGGTAGAGCACTGTTATGGCTAGGGGGTCATGGCGACTTACCAAACCATTGCAAACTCCGAATACCGATGAGTACAGCTTGGGAGACAGTGCACCGGGTGCTAACGTCCGGACACAAGAGGGAAACAACCCAGACCGCCAGCTAAGGTCCCCAAAATTGGCTAAGTGGGAAACGAAGTGGGAAGGCTAAAACAGTCAGGATGTTGGCTTAGAAGCAGCCATCATTTAAAGAAAGCGTAATAGCTCACTGATCGAGTCGTCCTGCGCGGAAGATGTAACGGGGCTAAGCCAGTTACCGAAGCTGCGGATTTGCGATTTATCGCAAGTGGTAGGAGAGCGTTCTGTACGCCTGTGAAGGTGGATCGTGAGGTCTGCTGGAGGTATCAGAAGTGCGAATGCTGACATGAGTAGCGTTAAAGAGGGTGAAAAGCCCTCTCGCCGAAAGCGCAAGGTTTCCTACGCAACGTTCATCGGCGTAGGGTGAGTCGGCCCCTAAGGCGAGGCAGAGATGCGTAGCTGATGGGAAACAGGTCAATATTCCTGTACCGATCTATAGTGCGATGTGGGGACGGAGAAGGTTAACTCAGCCGGGTGTTGGATGTCCCGGTTCAAGCTTGTAGCCATGCCTGGTAGGCAAATCCGCCGGGCTTAGGTGAGGAGTGATAACGAGTCTGCTTGCAGACGAAGTGAGTGATACCCAGCTTCCAGGAAAAGCCACTAAGCTTCAGCTATAGACGACCGTACCGCAAACCGACACTGGTGCGCGAGATGAGTATTCTAAGGCGCTTGAGAGAACTCTGGAGAAGGAACTCGGCAAATTGACACCGTAACTTCGGAAGAAGGTGTGCCTTTAGTAGGTGAAGTCCCTCGCGGATGGAGCCCAATGAGGTTGCAAAGAATCGGTGGCTGCGACTGTTTAATAAAAACACAGCACTCTGCAAAGACGAAAGTCGACGTATAGGGTGTGACGCCTGCCCGGTGCTGGAAGATTAAATGATGGGGTGCAAGCTCTTGATTGAAGTCCCAGTAAACGGCGGCCGTAACTATAACGGTCCTAAGGTAGCGAAATTCCTTGTCGGGTAAGTTCCGACCTGCACGAATGGCGTAACGATGGCCACACTGTCTCCTCCAGAGACTCAGCGAAGTTGAAATGTTTGTGATGATGCAATCTCCCCGCGGAAAGACGGAAAGACCCCATGAACCTTTACTGTAGCTTTACATTGGACTTTGAACAGATCTGTGTAGGATAGGTGGGAGGCTTTGAAGTAGGGACGCTAGTTCTTATGGAGCCAACGTTGAAATACCACCCTGGTGTGTTTGAGGTTCTAACCTTGGCCCGTGATCCGGGTTGGGGACAGTGTATGGTAGGCAGTTTGACTGGGGCGGTCTCCTCCCAAAGTGTAACGGAGGAGTTCGAAGGTACGCTAGCCACGGTCGGAAATCGTGGTGATAGTGCATTGGCATAAGCGTGCTTGACTGCGAGACTGACAAGTCGAGCAGGTACGAAAGTAGGACAAAGTGATCCGGTGGTTCTGTATGGAAGGGCCATCGCTCAACGGATAAAAGGTACTCTGGGGATAACAGGCTGATACCGCCCAAGAGTTCATATCGACGGCGGTGTTTGGCACCTCGATGTCGGCTCATCTCATCCTGGGGCTGTAGCCGGTCCCAAGGGTATGGCTGTTCGCCATTTAAAGAGGTACGTGAGCTGGGTTTAAAACGTCGTGAGACAGTTTGGTCCCTATCTTCCGTGGGCGTTGCAAGATTGAGAGAGCCTGCTCCTAGTACGAGAGGACCGGAGTGGACGCACCTCTGGTGTATCGGTTGTCACGCCAGTGGCATTGCCGAGTAGCTAAGTGCGGAAGAGATAACCGCTGAAAGCATCTAAGCGGGAAACTCGTCTCAAGATGAGTCTTGCCGGGGCCTTGAGCCCCCTGAAGGGTCGTTCGAGACCAGGACGTTGATAGGTCGGGTGTGGAAGCGCAGTAATGCGTTAAGCTAACCGATACTAATTGCCCGTGAGGCTTGACCCTATAACTTTGACGTTTGTCTCCAAAGACAATCCAGTCAAAGATAGCGTTTGCCCCCTTCTGTTGGCAGCAATCATAAAATCGATTCGAATTCCATGATTTGGCCGACGTGTTCGTGTGAACACGCCGGTGACCAGTTAAGCCTGATGACCATAGCGAGGTGGTCCCACTCCTTCCCATCCCGAACAGGAAAGTGAAACGCCTCTGCGCCGATGATAGTGCGGGTTCCCGTGTGAAAGTAGGACATTGTCAGGCTAATATTCAGTAAACCGCCCGAGCTAGCAATAGCTCGGGCGTTTTGCTTTGGGGCTACGGAAATGCGGGCACGCGAATACCGCGCAGGCCGGTAGAGCGAATACTCACGAGCCCCCCCAATACGCCACGCAGCACCAACGAAAACGCCCGGCAGGCCGGGCGTTCGTGATGGCGGGAAGCGAAAAGCCATAAGCCATAAGCCACAAGCCAGAAGCAGCCCCGTCGCTTCAGTTGAGCCCCAGCAGCAGCGCCCCCTGGCGCGCCCACAGGTCGGCCTCCTCGCGCAGCAGGTAGGCCGTGCGCGGATGCTCCCCTGCCCATCGCGGCGTGAACGTCAACCGCGCGCCGCCGCCGCCCACGCGCGCGAGCTTCAAGCCGCTCGCGTCCACCTCGCCGCGGGCATGGCACTCGATCACGGCCAGGCGCAGGCAGAGCACCTGCCAGGCCGTCAGCTCCCGCGACAGTCCCGCCTCGATCTTGCGCAGACCGCCGCGCTGACCCAGCACCAGTTCGCCCAGGCGGCGTTGCTGGCTTTGCGAGAATCCCGGCGCATCGACGTGCGACACGATGTAGGCGCTGTGCCGATGGTGGTCGTGGTGCGACACCATCAGCCCCACCTCGTGCAACGCCGAGGCCCAGCGCAACTCCTTGTGCATCTCGACGTCGCCGCGCGGCCACGCGCTCTCGAAGAATCGCTGCGCGGTGCTGGCGACGCGCTCCGCCTGGCGCACGTCCACGTGGAATCGGCGCTGCAGCTCGACGATGGTCGCGTCGCGCAGGTCGTGGCCGCTGGCCTCGTTGCCGGCGGCGAGCCGCTCGGCGAGGTCGACGATCACGCCCTGGCGCAGCGCACCCTTGGCGGCCATCAGCTCGTCGATGCCGAACTGCGCACAGAGGGTGTACAGGATGGCCAGGCCGCCGGCGATCACCGCCCGGCGTTCGGGCTTCATGCCGGGGATGTCGAGCTTGTCGATGTGACCCAGCTCGATGCAGCGCTCGATGAGCCAGCGCAGGCCTTCGGCCGTGATGCGGCCATCGGTCTTGCCGCTGGCCTTGAGCACGTCGGCGACCGCGCCCGCCGTGCCGGACGACCCCAGCGCCTCGCGCCAGTGCCGGCGCGCGAACGGCACCAGCGCCTCCTCGAGCTCGGCGCCCGCGGCCACCTGGGCGGCGCGGAACGCCGCGCGCGTGTAGCGGCCGTCCTGGAAGTAGCGCATCGACAGGCTCACGCAGCCCACCTGGAAGGACTCGGCCACGCGCGGCGTGCGCCCGTCGCCCAGGATCATCTCAGTGGAGCGCCCGCCGATGTCGATCACCAGGCGGGGCCTGGCGGACGGCTGCAGGAACGCGACGCCCGCATAGATCAGGCGCGCCTCCTCGCGGCCGGAGATGATCTCGATGGGATGCCCCAGCGCAGCCTCCGCGCGCAACAGGAACTGGTCGCGATTGCGTGCCTCGCGCAGGGTCTGCGTGGCCACGGCGCGGATCTGCATCGGGCCCGCGCTCTTGAGCGTCTGCGCAAAGCTCGCGAGGCAGCGCAGGCCCCGTTCGGTGGCCTCCTCGGTGAGCATGCCGTCGACGTCGAGGCCGGCGCCCAGGCGCACGGTTTCCTTCAGGTAGAGATGGCGGCGATAGCGTCCGTCCTGCACCTGCCCGATTTCCAGGCGGAAGCTGTTGGAGCCCATGTCGATCGCGGCAAGCGGCCCGACGGCGGTTGGAGAGATGACAGACATGCGCGCGATTGTGCCTTCCCCAGGCGGACGAGCAGATGTCAGCGCGAGAGGCCTACAGCCGCAATTCCCAGAACTGGCCGACGAGATCCTTGCCGAAGCTGTGGTGCGACTCCTCGCGCACCAGCTCGAAGCCGGCCGCCAGGTAGATGCGGCGTGCCGCGACCAGGATGTCGTTGGTCCACAGCACCAGCTTGCGATAGCCGCCCTCGCGCGAGAAGCGGATGCATTCGTCCACCAGGCGCACCCCGAGCCCGTGCCCGCGCGCCCAGGCCTCCACCAGCAGCACGCGCAGCTGCGCCGTGTCGTCGTCGGCGCGCACGCACAGCACGCAGCCGGCGCGCTGGCCGTCGATCTCCGCGATCCACGCGTTCTCGCGTCCGGGCTGGTGATTGTCGAGATAGTCGGCGGCGATGCGGGCCACGAACGCCTCGAAGGACGAGGCCCACCCGTACTCGCGCGCATAGATCTCGCCGTGGCGTTGCGCGATCCATCCGAGGTCGCCTGGCCGCAGGCCGCGCAGCGTCACCACCGGCGTCGCAGGACGGTCGTCCAGCGCGCGCATCACCGCGGTCATCGCGTTCGCCAGCGTGTCCTGCACCGGCTCGGGCAGCGGCTCCAGCAGCGTTGCCGCCTGGCGGTTGGAACGCTCGTCGAGCGTGCGGTACAGCTTTCGGCCGGCGGCGGTCAGCGAGAGCGACTGGCGGCGCGCATCCTCGGCGGAGGTGGTGCGCGCGATCAGTCCGGACGCATCGAACTTGGCGAGGATGCGGCTGAGATAGCCCGAATCGAGCGCCAGCGCGGTGCGCAGCGCCGCCATGTCGGTGGACGCCGACTGCCCCAGCTCGAACACGATGCGCGCCTCGGTGAGCGACCACGGCGTGCCGAGCAGGCCCTCGTCCAGCGTGCCCAGGCGGCGAGTGTAGAAGCGCGAGAACTCGCGCACGGTTCGCACGCGCGCAGGAGAGACTTCATTCATCTGACTAAGTCTGCGAAAATTGCTGACTCAGTCAGTTTACTGCGAACGGACGAAAGACGCTATTTGACGACCAGCACTGGCACGTCGCAGTGCACCAGCACCCGCGTGGTCTCGCTGCCCAGCAGCAGGGCGCTCACGCCCCGCCGGCCGTGCGAGGCCATCACGATCAGGTCGCAGGCGTTCGTCTTCGCGTGGTCGACGATGGCCTCCCACGGATGCTGCGCCTCCACCGTGAAGGCCTGGCACTCGAGCCCGGCGCGGTTGGCGGTCGCGACCACCTCCTTGACCCGGCTCAGCGCGATCCGCTCCTGCGCGTCGTAGAACTCCTGCGGCGGGATGGGCTGCATCTCGGAGATGGCGCTGTACGGGAACGGCTCCTTCACGGTGATCGTGCTGAGCTGCGCGCCGAGCGCCTTCGCCAGGGAGATGCCGGCTGCGGCCGCCTTCGCGGTGATCTCCGTGCCGTCGGTCGGGATGAGGATGCTGCGGTACATGGCGGTCTCCTGCAGTGGCCTGGGGTGCGCAAAGTGTGCGCCTTTCCGGCGCCCGCCGCATGCCGGGACTTCACCCCCGCTTGATCCGGCTCAACCGACCGCGACGGGCCGGGCTGGATCCGACGACCACTCGCTCCACGACCCCGGATACAGCACGGAGCCGGGCAGGCCGGCCGCCTCCATCGCCAGCAGGTTGTGGCAGGCGGTGACGCCCGAGCCGCACTGGTGCACCACCTGCGTCGGCGCCGCGCCGAACGCCTCGAACGCGGCGCGCAGCTCGGCGGCCGGGCGGAACCGGCCCTGGGCGTCGAGGTTGTCCTTGAAGAAGCGCGAGCGCGCGCCTGGGATGTGGCCGGCGCGCGCATCGAGCGGTTCCACCTCGCCGCGGTAGCGCTCGCTGGCGCGCGCGTCGAGCAGCGTCACGCGGCCCAGCGACTTCAGCAGCGCGTCCGCGTCCGTGGTCGCGACCAGGCTGGTGCCGAGCGGATACGGGCCGGCCGCGGCGACGGGCGCGGACGCGCCGGTCTCCAGCGCGCCGCCGGCCGCCTTCCAGGCCTGCAGGCCGCCATCGAGCACGCTCGCGGCGGCGTGACCGGCCCAGCGCAGCATCCACCATGCGCGGGCCGCGTACATGCCGCCCTGCGCGTCGTAGACCACCACAGCGCGCCCGGGCGTGACGCCCAGGCGCGCGAGGGTGTCGGCCCATTCGCCGCGCGCCGGCAGAGGATGGCGTCCGTTGCGTCCGGTCTTGGCCCCGGCGAGATCGCGGTCCAGGTGCGCGTGGACGGCGCCCGGCAGATGGCCTTCGGCGAAGGCGCGTTCGCCGGCGCCGGTGTCGGCCAGGTCGAAGCCGCAGTCGACGATCAGCGGCGTAGCGCCGGCGGCCAGCACGGCGCGCAGGTGTTCGGGCGAGACGAGCGGCGTGCTCAGGGCGGTATCGGGCATGGCGTCAGTTGTCGAGCGGTGGTTGGAGGGTATCCGGCGCGCTGGTGGCGAGCGTGGAGGCGCGCAGGCGCGAGGCCGCGAGGCCGGCGCCGACGATCAGCACCATGCCGCCGATGGCCGCCCACGTCAACGGATCGTGGAACAGCGCGATGCCGTAGACGAACGAGAACGCGATGCCCAGGTACTGCAGGCTCGCGTTGGACAGCGGCTTGCCGATGGCGTAGGCGCGCGTCATCAGCACCTGGGCCGTCGTGGCCGTGACGCCCGTGGCCACCAGCAGCAGCAGGCCCGCGAGCGTGTGGTGCACGTGCCAGCCCTGCAGCAGCGACATCACCAGGCCGGTCAGGAAGCCGCCGATCGAGAAATAGAACACCACGCGGATCTCGGGCTCGCCGACCCGGCCCAGCGTCGTCACCTGCAGGTAGGCCAGCGCGGACAGGATGCCCGAGCCGAGGCCGACCAGGCCCGGCAGCAGCTGGTCGCGATCCATGGACGGCTGCAGCACCAGCGCCACGCCCACGAAGCCCACCAGCACCGTGGCCACCAGCCGCGGGTCGACGCGCTGCGCGCCCAGCACCACCGCGCCGCCGATCAGGAACAGCGCCATCCATACGGAGGACATGTAGTTGAGCGTGACCGCGGTGGCCAGCGGCATGTGGCCGATCGCGTAGAACCACATCGTGAGCGCCGTGACGCCCACGACGCTGCGCCACGCGTGCATCATGGGCACGCGCGTCTTCAGCGACACGCCGCGCGCGCGGGCCAGCAGCGCGATGACTATCACGCCCACCAGGCCGCGGTACATCACGATCTCGCCCGGCCCGTAGGTGTCGGACGCGTATTTCACGCACACGCCCATCGTCGCGAACAGGAACGAGGCGCAGATCATCAGGAGCGGGGCGGACATCCGGGCATTGTCTCCGTGCTGCGATCACCCCGCGGGCCGCGGGCCCGGCTTCAGCGAGCGGGTGTCAGCGCCCGGCGATACCACTGGTGGAAGTGGCGCATGCCGTCCTCCATGGGGCTCTGGTACGGGCCCGCCTCGTCGTCGCCGCGCTCGAACAGCGCCTTGCGGCCGGCGTCCATGCGCAGCGCGATCTCGTCGTCCTCCACGCAGGTCTCGAAGTAGGCGGCCTGTTCGGCCTCGACCAGCTCGCGCTCGAACGCGGCGATCTCCTCGGGGTAGTAGAACTCGACCACGTTGGTGGTCTTCTGCGGGCCCTTGGGGTACAGCGTGGAGACGACCAGCACGTGCGGGTACCACTCCACCATGATGTTGGGGAAGTAGGTGAGCCAGATCGCCCCGTGGCGCGGCGGCCGCCCTTCGTTGAAACGCAGCAGCGCGTCGTGCCACTTGCGATAGGTGGGGCTGCCGGGCCGGGCCAGGCCGTTGGCGACACCCACGGTCTGCACCGAGTAGTCGGCGCCGAATTCCCACTCGAGGTCGTCGCAGGTGACGAAGCTGCCGAGGCCGGGATGGAACGGGCCGACGTGGTAGTCCTCGAGATAGACCTCGATGAAGGTCTTCCAGTTGTAGTCGCACTCGTGCACGTGCACCTTGTCGAGCACGTAGCCGGTGAAGTCGAGTTGCGCGCGCGGGCCCAGGCCGGCGAGGTCGGCGGCCACGTCGCGGCCGTTGTCCTCGAACACGAGGCCGTTCCAGCCGCGCGTCGCGTAACGATTCAGGTGCAGGCAAGGATCCTGCGCGAAGTGCGGCGCGCCCAGCAGCTTGCCGTCGAGCCCGTAGGTCCAGCGGTGCAGCGGGCACACGATGTTGGACGCGGTCTGCCCGCGGCCCTTGAGCATCACGGCCTGGCGGTGGCGGCAGACGTTGGACAGCAGCTCGACGCCGCCGTCCGGCGCGCGCACGAGCACGCGCCCCTCGCCTTCCTGCGGCAGTGCGTAGTAGTCGCCGACCTCGGGAATCGCCAGCTCGTGCGCGAGGTACCTCGGGCCGTGCTGGAAGACGAGTTCCTGTTCGCGGCGGAACAGGTCCTCGTCGAAATAGGTGGAAACGGAAAGTTGAGAGCGCGCGCGCTCCAGAGCTTCAAGCGTGATGCTCAGGTCCGACATGATCCCCAGGATCCCTAAAACCAATGTCAACCCCCACCCGGTGGCCCCGCGGGTGGATCTGTTCGTAGCATTCGGCGGCCGCTGGCGTGTCGCTGTCGGTGGTCGGCGCGAGCAATGTGCCCTGCTGGCGCTCGTCCCGACTCCGCACGGCATCACGCCCTGTGCCCGGCATGCCGAACCCACCATTTTACCCAGACCGGCACGCGCGCTCCAGCCATGCCCCCAATTTTCCGGGGCAGTGCTGCCGAAAAGGTTCTCCCGGTTGCAATCGGTTAGCGACGTGTGTGACGGCATGACTACAATCCCGTCTTACCGAGCCCGAACCGATGGATCGCACCGACCCCCTGACGCCCTCCGAAGCACCCGCGAGTTTCGAGGATGCCCAGGCGGAGCTCGACGAGCTGGTGCGAGCCATGGAAACGGGCCAGATGCCGCTCGACGGCCTGCTGAGCGCCTACAAGCGAGGCGCGCAGCTCCTGGAGTTCTGTCGCTCCAGGCTGGATGCCGTAGAAGAACAAGTGAAAGTCCTGGAGGAGGGCCAGTTGAAGCCCTGGACTCGACCATGAAGATCGACGATTTCTCGCACTGGGTTCGCGAGCGCCAGAGGGACGTGGAACGCGCCCTCGAACGCTGGGTCTCCATCGAATCTCCGGCCGGCCTCGGCACGGTGATGCGCTACGCCGTGCTCGATGGCGGCAAGCGGCTACGGCCGCTGCTCGTGATGGCGGCGAGCGAGGCCGTGTCCGGCGATCCGGCGTCCGCGTTGCGCGCCGCGGTGGCCGTCGAACTGATCCACGCCTATTCGCTGGTGCACGACGACATGCCGTGCATGGACAACGACGTCCTGCGCCGCGGCAAGCCCACCGTGCACGTGAAGTACGGCGAGGCCCAGGCGATGCTGGCCGGCGACGCCATGCAGGCGCTGGCCTTCGAGGTGCTCACGCCCGACGAGGGCATGTCGCCGCTGCTGATGTCCACGCTCGTGCGCCTGCTCGCGCGCGCGTCCGGGCACGACGGCATGGCCGGCGGCCAGGCCATCGACCTCGCCAGCGTCGGCTGCCAGCTTGACGAGCGCTCGCTGCGCGACATGCACCGCCGCAAGACCGGCGTGCTGTTGCAGGCCAGCGTCATGATGGGTGCCGCCTGCGGCCCGGCCGATGCCAGGGCGCTGGAGGCGCTGGCCGACTACGGCGCGGCCGTCGGCCTGGCCTTCCAGGTGGTCGACGACGTGCTCGACGTCACGCAGGACTCGCTCGTGCTGGGCAAGACGGCCGGCAAGGACGTCGACCAGAACAAGCCCACGTTCGTGTCGCTGCTGGGACTCGAGGCGGCGCAGAAGTACGCGCAGGACCTGCGCGACCAGGCCCACGCGGCGCTGGCCCGCAGCGGATTAGGGCAGGCTGCCTACCTCGCCTGCCTCGCGGACAAGATCGTCGAGCGCGACAATTGATGTACAAGGGCGTCCAGCAGCCCAACGAGGTGCACCGCTTGCCGGAACCTTCGAACGCCACATGACCACTGATCTCCTCGCCGCCATCGCCAGTCCCGCCGACCTGCGACGCTTGTCGCGCGCCGAACTGCGCACGCTGTGTGACGAGCTGCGCCAGTACATCCTGCACAGCGTCAGCAAGACCGGCGGCCACCTGTCGAGCAACCTCGGCACGGTGGAACTCACGGTCGCGCTGCACTACGTGTTCAACACGCCCTACGACCGCCTCGTGTGGGACGTGGGTCATCAGACGTATCCGCACAAGGTGCTCACCGGTCGCCGCGACCGGATGAGCACGCTGCGCATGTATGGCGGCCTCGCCGGCTTTCCCAAGCGCGACGAGAGCGAGTACGACGCGTTCGGCACCGCCCACTCGTCCACGTCGATCTCGGCCGTGCTGGGCATGGCCCACGCCGCCAAGCTGAAGGGCGAGAACCGCAAGGCCGTGGCCATCATCGGCGACGGCGCGATGACGGGCGGCATGGCCTTCGAGGCGATGAACAACGCGGGCGTTTCGATGGCCGACCTACTGGTGGTGCTCAACGACAACGACATGTCCATCAGCCCGCCGGTGGGCGCGCTGAACCGCTACTTCGCGCGCCTGATGAGCGGCAAGTTCTACTCGAAGGCGCGCGAGGGCGCGAAGTCGGTGCTCAAGAACACGCCGCTGTACGAATTCGCGCGCCGTTTCGAGGAGCACACCAAGGGCATGGTCGTGCCCGGCACGATCTTCGAGGAGTTCGGCCTCAACTACGTCGGCCCCATCGACGGTCACGACCTCGACTCGCTGATCCCCACGCTGGAGAACCTGCGCGACGCCAAGGGCCCGCAGTTCCTGCACGTGGTCACGCGCAAGGGCATGGGCTACAAGCTCGCCGAGGCCGACCCGGTGACCTACCACGGCCCCAGCAAGTTCGACGTCGCCGTCGGCCTGCAGAAGCCCGCCACGCCGCCCAAGCAGACCTTTGCCGAGGTGTTCGGCAGCTGGCTGTGCGACATGGCCGAGGCCGACAAGCGCCTCATCGGCATCACGCCGGCGATGTGCGGCGGCTCGGGCATGAACGAGTTCGAGCGGCGCTTCCCCGAGCGCTACCACGACGTGGGCATCGCCGAGCAGCACGCCGTCACCTTCGCCGCGGGCCTGGCCTGCGAGGGCCTGAAGCCGGTCGTGGCCATCTATTCCACGTTCCTGCAGCGCGGCTACGACCAACTGATCCACGACGTAGCGCTGCAGAACCTGCCGGTGGTGTTCGCGCTCGATCGCGCCGGCATCGTCGGCGCCGACGGCCCCACGCACTGCGGCGCCTACGACATCGCCTTCATCCGCTGCGTGCCGTCCATGAGCCTGCTCACGCCGGCCGACGAACGCGAGACGCGCCGCGCCCTCAGCACCGCGTTCGCGCAAGACCACCCGGTGGGCGTGCGCTATCCGCGCGGCGCCGGCGCCGGCGTCAAGCCCGATGCCGGGCTCGAGGTGCTCGAATGGGGCAAGGGCGAGAAGCGCCGCGAGGGCCGCCGTGTCGCGCTGCTGGCCTTCGGTCCGCTGCTGTACCCGGCGCTGGAGGCGGCCGAGAAGCTCGACGCCACCGTCGTCAACATGCGCTTCGTCAAGCCGCTCGACGTCGATCTGGTGCTCGAGATGGCGCGCACGCACGAGGCGCTCGTCACGCTCGAGGAGGGCAGCATCATGGGCGGCGCGGGCAGCGCCGTGCTGGAGGCGCTGGCCGCCGCCGGCGTGCAGGTGCCCGTGCTGCAGCTGGGGCTGCCCGACCGCTTCGTCGAGCACGGCGACCCGGTGCGCCTGATGCACGAATGCGGCCTCGACGCCGAGGGCATCGAGCAGTCGGTGCGGCGCCGCTTCGGCCCGTCGCTGGCCGTCGTCAGACCCACCGCCGCCAACGGCTGACCGCCCGAACCGTTAAAGTGGATTCTTCGCTCCGCGGAGATCTCCATGCAACGACGCCAACTCGCTGCTCTCGGCACCACCGCGCTGGTCGCGCCCGCGCTGCTGCGCGCGCAGGCGCTCGAGAAGCCCAGGCTGACCATCGCCGTCGGCGGCAAGAACCTGCTGTACTACCTGCCGCTGACGATCGCCGAGAGCCTCGGGTACTTCAAGGCCGAGGGCCTGGACGTCACCATCGTCGATTTCGCCGGCGGCTCCAAGGCGCTGCAGGCGGTGGTAGGCGGCAGCGCCGACGTGGTCTCCGGCGCGTTCGAGCACACGCTGATCATGCAACCCAAGGGCATCCGGCTGCGCGCGTTCGCGCTCCAGGGGCGCGCGCCGCAGGTGGTGCTGGGCATCAACCCGAAGACGATGCCGGGCTACAGGTCGGTGGCCGATCTCAAGGGCCGCAAGATCGGCGTCACGGCGCCGGGCTCGTCCACCAACGTGCTCGCCAACTTCGTGCTGGCCAAGGCCGGCCTGAAGCCCGCCGACGTGTCCATCATCGGCGTGGGGGCCGGCACCGGCGCGGTCGCCGCGATGCGATCGGGCCAGATCGACGCGATCAGCAACCTCGACCCGGTGATCACGCTGCTGCAACGCAGCGGCGACCTGAAGATCATCTCCGACACGCGCATCGTCGCCGAGGCCGACAAGGCGTTCGGCGGCCCGATGCCCGCCGGCTGCCTGTACGCGCCGCAGGCCTTCATCGACAAGAATCCGGCCACCGTGCAGGCCATCGCCAACGCGATCGTGCGAGCCGACAAGTGGATCCAGGCCGCGGGCCCGGCTGACATCGTCAAGGCCGTGCCGGAGAGCTACCTGCTGGGCGACCGTGCCGTCTACATCGACGCCTTACTCGCGAGCAAGGGGGCGTTGTCGGCCGACGGCATGATCCCGCCCGAGGGCGCCGCGACGGCGCTGCGCGCGCTGCAAAGCGTCGATGACACGCTGAAGGGCGGCAAGTTCGATCTCGCGGCCGTTTGGACCAACGACTTCGCCAGGCGCGCGAACGCGAAGAAGGCATGAGCGTTCCCGCGCTGAGCCTGGACGCCGTCAGCGCCAGCTTCGGCGCCTTCACCGCGGTGCGCGACGTGTCGCTCAGCGTCGAGGCCGGCGAATTCGTCTCGGTCGTCGGCCCTACCGGCTGCGGCAAGAGCACGCTGCTGAACATGGCCGCGGGCCTGCTCGCGCCGGGCGCGGGCGGCGTGCGCGTGTTTGGCGAGCCGCTCGCGGGCCTCAACCGGCGCGCCGGCTACATGTTCCAGGCCGAGAGCCTGATGCCCTGGCGCACGGCGCTGGGCAACGTGATGGCGGGCCTGTCGTTCCGCGGCGCGGGCGATGCCGAGGCGCGCGCGCTCGCCACCGACTGGCTGCACCGCGTGGGCCTGGCCGCGTTCGGCGACCGCTACCCGCACCAGCTCTCCGGCGGCATGCGCAAGCGCGTGAGCCTCGCGCAGGTGCTGGTGCTCGACCCCGACATCATCCTGATGGACGAGCCGTTCTCGGCGCTCGACGTGCAGACGCGCCAGCTGATGGAGAACGAGGTGCTCGAGCTGTGGGGCGCGAGGAAGAAGGCGGTCTTGTTCATCACGCACGATCTCGACGAGGCCATCGCGATGAGCGACCGCGTGGTGATCCTGTCGGCCGGCCCCGCGTCGCGCGTGGTCGGCGAATTCCGCATCGACCTCGAGCGCCCGCGCGACGTCGCCGAGATCCGCGCCACGCCGCGCTTCGTGGAGCTGCACAAGGCGATCTGGGACGTGCTGCGCGACCAGGTGCTCGCCGGCTACCGGCAGCAGCTGGCCAGGGCGGACTGAACGCGATGTGGCGCTTCATCAGGCCGGGCCGCCGCACGCTGCGCCTGTGGCAGCTCGTGGTGCTCGTGCTCCTGTTCGCGGCGTGGCACGTGCTCACCGCGCCGGGCCTCGTGCCGCACTTCCTGTTCTCCGACGACAACCAGGCCGCGTTCTTCTTCGGCGAGCCGCTGAAGATATTCGACCGCGTCCGCCGCTGGTTCTTCGTCGACGCCGACATCTACCGGCACCTGGGCGTCACGCTCCTGGAGACCGTGCTCGCGTTCGCGATCGGCACCGCGCTGGGCCTGGGCACGGGCCTGTGGCTGGCGCTGAGCCCGTTCGCCGCGGCGCTGTTCGATCCCTACATCAAGGCGATGAACGCGATGCCGCGCGTGATCCTCGCGCCCATCTTCGCCGTGTGGTTCGGCCTGGGCGTGGCCAGCAAGGTGGCACTCGGCGTCACGCTGGTGTTCTTCGTCGTGTTCTTCAACGTCTACCAGGGCGTCAAGGAGGTGAGCCCGGTGATCCTCGCCAGCGCGCGCATGCTGGGCGCGAGCCGGCGCCAGCTGCTGCGCCACGTCTACCTGCCCAGCGCCACGAGCTGGGTCTTCAGTTCGCTGCACACCTCGGTGGGCCTGGCCTTCGTCGGCGCGGTGGTGGGCGAGTACCTTGGCTCGTCGCAGGGCGTGGGCTACCTGATCCTGCAGGCCGAGGGCAGCTTCGACATCAACACCGTGATGGCCGGCATCCTCGTCCTGACGGTGTTCGCGCTGGTGCTCGATGCGCTGGTGGGGCGGGTCGAAAAGTCGTTGATGAAGTGGCAGCCGCAGGCCGGTGAGGACGAACGGCTTTGAAGGCGCGTCGTCGCGACCGGTTCAACCAATGACGCCGTCCCGGCGCAGGGCCGCGATGCGCTCGGGCGGCACGCCGGCCTGCGCCAGCACCTCGTCGGTATGCTGCCCCAGCCGCGGCGCGGCGTGGCGCACGGCGCCCGGCGTGCCCGACAGCTTGGGCACGATGCCCGGCGCGGCGATCGTGCCGCCGGCCATCGCCGGGATGCGCTCGATGTTGCCGCGCGCGGCGTAGTGCGCGTCGGCGGCGATCTCGGCGATCGTGTAGACGCGGCTCGCGGGCACGTCCGCGTCGCGCATGCGCGCGAGCACGTCGTCCAGCGCATGGCGCGACGTCCACGCGCCGATGGCGCCGTCGATCTCGGCGGCGCGCAGCGTGCGGCCGTCGTTGGCGGCGAGCGTCGGATCGTCGGCGAGATCCTTGCGATCGATCAACGCCATCAGGCGCTTGAAGATGCTGTCGCCGTTGCCCGCCACGATCACCGCCTCGCCGCCCGCGCAGGCGTAGGCGTTGGAAGGCGTGATGCCCGGCAGCGCGCCGCCGGCGGGCCGGCGCACCTCGCCGAACTGGTCGTACTCCGGCAGCAGGCTCTCGGACAGGTTGAACATCGCCTCGTACAGCGCGAGGTCGATGCGCTGGCCCTGGCCGCCGCGCGCGTCCCGCGCGTACAGGGCCAGCATCACGCCGAGCGCGCCGTGCACGCCGGCCACCGTGTCGCCCAGCGAGACACCGCTGCGCACCGGCGTGCGGCCCGGCTCGGCGTTGAGGTAGCGCAGGCCGCTGAAGGCCTCGGCCACGGCCGCGAAGCCCGGCTCCGACGCGCGCGGGCCGGTCTGCCCGAAGCCCGACAGGCTCAGCATCACCAGTCGCGGATTGAGCGCGTGCAGCGTCTCCCAGCCCAGGCCCCAGGCCTCCAGCGAGCCGGGGCGGAAGTTCTCCACCAGCACGTCGGCGTCGCGCAGCAGCTCGCGGACCAACGCCTGGCCCTCGGGCACGCGCAGGTCGATGCACACCGATTCCTTGTTGCGCGACTGGGCGTCCCACCACACGGACGTGCCCTCGCGGAGCTTGCGCCACTTGCGCAACGCGTCGCCGGTCTTCGGCGGCTCCACCTTGATGACGCGCGCGCCGAAGTCGGCCAGCGTCTTGGCCGCGAACGGCCCTGCGATCAACTGGCCGAGTTCGACGACCTTGATGCCTTCCAGAACCTGCATGACCGTTCTCCTCGCGCGTTTTCCGCCATTCTGGAGAGGCTTTGCGGCCAGGGAAAGCCTTGTCGCGAAGTCACGCTTCGCGACGCATGAACATTGAGCCTGCGAAGGTTCAGGCCGCCTGGAGCTGTCCCAGCATCAAGGCATGCACCTTCACCACCATCTCCTCGCCCGCCTGGGTCAGGCGCAGCGTGCCGCCGTTCCACTGCAGCCAGCGCAGCGCCACGAGACGGGCTATGGTCTGCTCGGGGATGTCGCAGGCGCGGCGGCGCGAGAGGGCGTCGACGGTGGCGAGCAGCGAATCCTGTAGCGCGGTGTCGATGCGGTCGACGGTGGTGGCGGTCTTCATGGTCGTTCTCCGGGGTTGAAGCCAACCATAGCGACAGCCCGTCGAGTCCACCGTAGTCGCCGGCAGCGTTCCCATGTAGGACAGCGCCGACTCGACCGTTCACGCCTCTTCGGATCCACCCTCCCGCGCGGCCTTCATCGCCGCGGCCCAGACGCGCTTGGGGAGGTAGCCGCGCAGCCGCTCGACCAGCAGCTCGGCGATCTCGGCGTTGACCTGGTGGCCGATGCCGGGAATCACGTCGGCGGTGACGTCGGCGCCGAGCGCCACCAGGTGCTCCGCCGCCTCCACGGTGAACCCGTACGGGATGACGGGGTCGGCCTTGCCGTGGAACATGTGCACCGTGGTGGCCTCGTTGGCCGTCTCGGGCAGCCGGGCGAAGCGGCCGGCGATGGAGACGACGCGACCCGCCAGGGCCGGCCGGTCGCGCGTCGATTCCAGCGCCATGATGCCGCCCTGCGAGAAGCCGACCAGCGCCACCGCGTCGGTGCCGACGCCGGCGTCGCGCTGCCAGCGGGCCACGGTCTCGGCGAAGGCCGGCAGCGCGGCCTCCACGCGCTCGGCGCGGTTCTCCTCGCTGATGCCCTTCACCGAGAACCACTGGCGTCCGGCGCCCAGGTCGGAGGGCAGCGGCGCGGCGATGCTGACGATGAAGGCTTCGGGAAACTCGGCGGCCAGCACCTGGCCCAGCGGGACGAGATCCTGTGCGTTGGCGCCGACGCCGTGGAACAGCAGCATCAACTGCTGGGCCGGGCCCTCGGGGCGGGCGACGATGATGGACTCGGACATGGCGTTCTCTGCGTTGATCTGCGGGACGAACCCGGATTGGATCACGCGATGCCTCGCGCTGCCCGCGCCGGGGCTTAGACGCCCGTGGCGGCGAACTGCGCGTGCACGTCCTCGCACCAGGCCTCGAGGTCGGCCTCGGTCATGCCCAGCGCGGCCAGCGCGATCGCGCCGCCCTTGCTCCACTCGATGTGGCGGTTCAGGCCCTGGTAGCGCTGGATGATGGTCTCGCACACCAGGCCCAGCGCGACGAGCTCGCGCACCTGCGGCGGCATGGGGCCCATCCAGGAGCTGTACTCGTGGTGCAGGCGCGTGGCCAGCACCGCGGTCTGCGACACGCCCCAGGTGCGGGCGGTGAGCGCGCCCACCAGCGCGTGGTCGACGCCGTGGATGGACTGCTCGAGCGCCGTGATGCTGCCCTCGTGCACGTTGCACTTCTCCAGCGTGGTGACGTAGCCGTTCTTGCCTGGAAAGCGCTGCAGCAGGATGGCGATGCCCAGCTCCACGAACAGGCCGTAGGTGTGGGCCAGCGCGGGTGGCACGACGCGGCGCGTGCGTGCCAGGTAGGTCATGGCGCGGGCGCGCTTGGCCGACACGTCCCAGAAGCGCACGAAGCCCGGCCCGGTGGCGGGCAGCAGCTTGCGCATCACGATCTCGGTGAAGATCGCCTGGCACTGCGCGAAGCCCAGCAGCTGGAAGGCCTGGTCGACGGTGTCGGCGCGTCGGCTCAGGCCCATCAGCGGCGAGTTGGCGTACTTCAGCAGCGCGGCGGACAGCGCCACGTCCGAGCCGGCGATGTCGGACACGCGCTTGAGCGACGGGTCGTCGCGTTCCAGTTCCTGCTGCAGGTCCACCAGCATCTGCGGACGGGCCGGGATGCCGATGTCGTGGACCAGCGCCTGCAGCGCCTTGCCATCGAGGTCGGCCAGGGCGAGCAACTGGTCTCCGCCCATTTCAGGCAGCGAGGTGAGGGCGGAGGCATCCATGCGCGAGGGTTCCGTGTTGACTGATCCGTCTCGGTCTTATCGGCCGATTCGCGCAACAGTTGAGCGGCGCAACGCCCCGGGTTGTTTCAAGCTGCATCGCCGGCTCCGCGAATATGCGCCGGCGCGCCCGGATCGTCCAGCCAGGCGAGCCCGACCGGGTCGCGCTGGAGCCGTTCACGCCTGTCCGGCGCTCCCGTCGAGGAAGCCGATCACCTCGACGAGCCGGCCGTCGTCGTCCAGCCGCACGACGTCGGTGCCGCCCGCCACCGCCGCGCCGCCGGCCGGCCCCAGCGACCACGAGAAGCGGGCGAACGGGCCGTGGCCGTCGGCCTGGCCGCGCGGCGTGAACCGCAGGCCGGGGAACTGCGTGCGCGCCGTCTCGATCATGCGGGCGATGCCGTCGTGGCCCTGGCCGGACATCAGCGGATCGGCGTAGCGTCCCTGCGGCGCCCACAGCGCGGCCACGAGGGCCTGGCGGCACGCGGCGTCGGGCTCGTTCCAGGTGGCGAGGTAGCGGTCGGCGAGGGTGGATGCGGTCGAGGTCATGGCTGTCTTTCGTTGGCAATCGCGACGTTGCGACGGGACGGATGTTCGCGAGCGCCGCGAGGCCAGTCCATTACCTGGCAGGTCATGGACGATGGTCGGGCCGGTGCTATCTTTTGGCCATGACCTCGATCGCCTCCTCCCCGCGCGCCGGCGTCGGCGACCTCGTGCGCGACTGGCGCCAGCGCCGCCGCCTCAGCCAGCTGCAGCTCGCCGGCGAGGCCGACATCTCCACGCGCCACCTGAGCTTCGTCGAGAACGGCCGCTCGGAGCCCAGCCGAAGCCTGCTGCTGCGCCTGGCCGAACGCCTGGACATGCCCCTGCGCGCCCGCAATGAGCTCCTGCACGCCGCCGGCTTCGCGGCGCTGTACGCCGAGCGGCCACTGGATGCGCCGGAGATGTCGGCGGCGCGCCGCGCGGTCGACGCGGTGCTCTCCGCGCACGCGCCGTTTCCCGCGCTGGCCGTCGATCGCCACTGGACGCTCGTGGCCAGCAACGCCGCGGTCGCGCCGCTGCTGGCGGGCGTGTCGGCCGCGCTGCTGCAGGGCGACGTCAACGTGCTTCGGCTGAGCCTGCATCCGGAGGGCCTGGCGCCCCGCATCGCCAACCTCGCGGAGTGGCGCGCGCACCTGCTCGCGCGGCTTCAGCAGCAGGTGGAGCGCTCGGGCGACGCGCAGCTGGCGGCGCTGCAGGCGGAACTGGCGGGCTATCCGTCGCGCGACGACGGCGCGCACGCCCACGACGCCGGCGGCATCGCGGTGCCGCTGCGCCTGCACGTCGATGGCCAGGGCGAACCGCTGTCGCTGATCAGCACGACCACGGTGTTCGGCACGCCGGTGGACGTGACGCTGTCGGAGCTCGCGCTGGAGTGCTTCTACCCGGCCGACGAGCGCACGCGCGCGGCGCTGCAGCGCGCCGCCGCGGCGTAGCACCAGGCTATGCGTGCCGCTCGCCGCGCAGCGAGATCCACGCCAGCAGCCAGGTCAGCAGCGCGACGACCGCGATGCCCACGAGCATCGGGCGGGAGCCGCCGCCGGTGACCAGGCCCATCAACGCGATCACCAGCGCGCCGGCCACCATCTGGATCGTGCCCATCAACGCAGACGCGGCGCCCGCGATGTCGCCGTGGTGGTCGAGCGCCATCACCGAGGTGGTCGGGATCACGAGCCCGAGGAAGCCGAAGCCGATCATCAGCATCACGATCATCGTCGCGAGGCCATTCGATCCGGCCACGTGCAGGGCGGCGCCGGCGACCATGCTCAGCGCGAAGCCGGCCACCGACACGCGCACGACCCGCGGCAGCCCGTGGCGTTTCGCGAGGCGCCCGGTGAGCTGCGAGACGCCGATGAACGACGCCGCGTTGACGGCGAACGCGAGCCCGTACTGGCGCGGCGTGAGGCCGTACTGGTTGATCAGCACGAACGACGAGTTCGACAGGTAGACGAAGAAGGCCGCGACGCCCAGCGACGCGACGCCGGTCATGCCCATGAAGTGCGGGTCGCGCGCGAGCAGCACGAACGCGCGCCAGGTGCTGGCGAGGTCGCTGTCGGCGCGCTCGGCCGGCGGCCGGGTCTCCTCCAGCGCGAACGCGGTCAACGCGAGGCCCGCCGCGCCGATGAAGGCCACCGCCCAGAACACCATGGCCCAGCCGCCCGCCTCGACGATGAAGCTGCCCGCCAGCGGCGCCAGGATGGGGCTGACGCTGAAGACGAGCATCAGCAGCGACATCAGCCGCGTGGCCTCGGCGCCGGTGTGCAGGTCGCGCACCACGGCGCGCGTGATCACGTTGGGCGCGCCGCCGCCCAGCCCCTGCACGAAGCGGAACGCGAGCAGCGTGCCGATGTCGCGCGCCAACGCGCAGCCGATGCTGCCGGCCACGAACAGCGCGATGCCCGCGTACAGCGGCGGCTTGCGGCCGAAGATGTCGGAGGCCGGGCCGTAGAGCACCTGGCTCAGCGCGAACGACAGGAAGAACACGGTCAGGCTCAGCTGCACCGCGTGCATGTCGGCGTTCAGGGCACGGCCGATCGCCGGCAGCGACGGCAGGTACATGTCGATGGCGAAGGGGCCGATGGCCGACAGCAGGCCCAGCACGAGCGCGAGGCGCAGGAAGTTGTGTCTCATGGAGCGGCGCAGTATAGAGACGACGCTGGGACAATGCCGGGGCAATGACTTCCTCCCTGCAAACTTTGGCCGACCTGCGCGCCGGCCGCCTCGGCGGCGCCACGCGACTGGACCTGCGCGGCTGCCGGCTCGACGAGTTCCCGCGCGAGGTCTTCGCGCTGGCCGACACGCTCGAGATGCTCGACCTGTCCGGCAACCAGCTGCGCGCGCTGCCCGACGACCTCCCGCGGCTGCACGCGCTGCGCATCCTGTTCTGCTCCGGCAACCCGTTCGAGACGCTGCCCGCGGTGCTGGGCCGCTGCGAGCGGCTGGACATCGTCGGCTTCAAGGCCAACGCGATCACGCACGTGCCGGCGGAGTCGATTCCCGTCAACCTGCGCTGGCTCATCCTCAGCGACAACCGCATCGCCGCGCTGCCCGAGACGCTGGGCGCCTGCCACCGGCTGCAGAAGCTGGCGCTGGCCGGCAACCGGCTGTCCGCGTTGCCGTCCGGCCTCGCGCGCTGCGAGCGGCTGGAGCTGATCCGGCTGTCGGCCAACCGCTTCGAGACGCTCGCCGATGCGCTGCCCGAGGGCCTGCTGGCGCTGCCCAACCTCACCTGGCTCGCGTATGCCGGCAACCCGTTCAATGCCGCGCAGGAGGCGTGCGCGCTGGAGGCGACGCCCATCGCCCGCATTCCCTGGCACGAGCTGGAGATGGGCGACCTGCTGGGGCAGGGCGCGTCGGGCCACATCCACGGCGCGCGCTGGCGTTGCGCGGCGGGCGGCGAGCGCGCGGTGGCGGTGAAGCTGTTCCGCGGCGAGGTGACCAGCGACGGCCTGCCGCGCAGCGAGATGGCGGCCTGCATCGCCGCCGACGTGCACGCGCACGTGATCGAGGTGGAGGGCCGCATCGAGGGCCATCCGCAGGACGCTCAGGGCCTGGTGCTGGGCCTGATCCCGCCGCGCTATCGCAGCCTGGCGGGGCCGCCCAGCCTCGCCACCTGCTCGCGCGACGTGTACGCGCCCGACGCGCGCTTCACGGCCGCGCAGGCGCACGCGATCGCACGGGCGACGGGTGACGCGCTCGCGCACCTGCACGAGAAGGGCCTGGTGCACGGCGACTTCTACGCGCACAACATCCTGGTGGACGACGAGGCGCATGCGCTGCTGGGCGACTTCGGCGCGGCGTCGTTCCTGCCGGAGGAAGATGCGGCGCGCCGCGAGGCCCTGGTGCGCATCGACCGGCGCGCGCTGTCGATCCTGGTCGACGAGCTGGCGCAGCGTTGCGACGAGCCCGCCGCGCTGGACGACCTGCGTTAGCCCAGTGCCGCGATCACATCGGCCGGCGCCTGCACCAGCTCGATCAGCACGCCCTCGCCGCCGATCGGGAACTCGGCGTTCGACTTCGGATGGATGAAGCAGATGTCGTGGCCGGCCGCGCCCTTGCGGATGCCACCGGGGGCGAAGCGCACGCCGTTGGCAGTCATCCATTCCACCGCCCTGGGCAGGTCGTCCACCCACAGGCCGACGTGGTTCAGCGGCGTCGCGTGGACGGCGGGCTTGCCGTTCGGATCGATGGGCTGCATCAGGTCGACCTCGATCTCGAACGGGCCCTTGCCGAGCGCGCAGATGTCCTCGTCGACGTTCTCGCGCTCGCTGCGGAACTGGCCCTTCGTGGCCAGGCCGAAGATGTCGCACCACAGCGTGCGCAGCGGGCCCTTGTCGGGCGCGCCGATGGCGATCTGCTGCAGGCCGAGGATGCGGAAGGGCTTGGTCATGTCGGGCTTTCGTGGTCGGCGGCCGGCGGGTCGTAGCGCGAGAGGTCGAGGCGCCCGGCCAGCCAGCCGGTCTTGAGGCCGCTGAGCGCGGCGACGGAATGATGATGCACCCAGGACAGGCGTCCGGGCAGCCCGAAGAACAGGTCGCGGAACGCCGGCGCCAGGCGCTGGTGCGACTGGAACAGCGGCGTCAGCGCGACGCTGGAGTGCTGGTAGAAGCGCAGGTGCGCGCGTCGCTCGCCGGTGTAGCGCGAGAACGCGTCCGCCCAGGCGACCCGTCCGTTCGTGCTGGCGCCACGCACGCAGTGTGCGAGCACCCAGGCGTCGATCAGCGCCATGTTCGCGCCCTGGCCCAGCTGCGGGCTCATGCCGTGGCCGCAGTCGCCGACGGCCACCACGCGATCGTCGTGCCACTGCTTCATCCACACGTCGGCGTAGCGGGCGACGCGCAGCTGCTCGTGCGAGGTGACGGACTCGAGCAGCGGCGCGCAGTCCGGCATCAACGCGCGGACGCGGGCCTTCCAGCGATCCAGCGGCTCGGCCTGCCACGCGGGCAGGTCGGCCAGGGGCAGGCTCCAGAAGAAGTTGATGCCGCGCGGCTCGCCGGCCGGCGCGTCGAGCGCGCGGCCCACGGGCATCAGCCCGACCATCTCCCGCGCCGAGCGGAAACGCTGGCGCAGTTCCACGGGCGCGAAGCCCGGCGGCGCCGGCAGCACCGCCCACAGCGCGCCCCACGGGAACGGCTTCTGCGATTGCGCTACGTCCATGCCCGCGCGCAGCCTCGAGAAGCTGCCGTTGGCCAGCACCAGCGCGTCGAAGCGGCCCAGCGGGTGTCCTGCCGCGCCGGAGAGCGTGACTCCGTCGCCGTCCTTCGCGAAGCCCTCGACCGCGGTGCCCAGGCGCACCGTCGTGCCGGCCTCGGCCATGCGCCGCCAGAGCAGCCCGAACAGCGTGCCGCGCTGGATGCCCAGGCCGAAGCAGCCCGGCGCGAAGCGGCGGTAGCTCATGTTCAGCACCGTGCGGCCCGCCGCGTTGTCGCCGAACAGGCGATCGACCGGCGCGCCGTGCGCGAGCACCTCGTCCAGCAGGCCCAGCCGCTGCAGCACGGCTTGGCCGGTGGGCTGCAGCAGCAGGCCGGCGCCGACCGGGCGCGGGTCGTCGACCGCCTCGAACAGCGTGACGCCGTGGCCCTGCCGGCGTAGCAGCACCGCGGTGGCGCAGCCGGCGACTCCGCCGCCGACGACGGCGACATGGCTCATTCGAAGCGGATGATGGTCTCGTCGACGGCCAGGCTCTGGCCCTGCGTAGCCACGATCTCGGCCACGATCCCGTCCTGCGTCGCGGTGAGGATGTTCTCCATCTTCATCGCCTCGACGACGGCCAGGCGCTCGCCGGCCTGCACGTGCTGGCCGACGGCCACGGCGACCTGCACCAGCAACCCCGGCATCGGCGACAGCAGCAGCTTGCTGGTGTCGGGCGGTGTCTTGTGCTTCATCCAGGCGGACAGCGCCGCGGCGCGCGGCGACACGATCGTCACGTCGATGCGCGCGCCGTCGTGCGACAGCCGGTAGGCGAGGATGTTGCGCGGCGTGCCGCGCTCCACCTGCGCGACGAAGTGGCGGCCGTTGACGGTGCCCGAGTGACGCAGGTCGGACAGGCGGCACGGGCTGACGAGGTGGTACGGCTGGCCGTCGACGGTGAGCTCCGCCGCGCCGCTGCGCGCGTCGAACGACGTGAAGTGCACGACGTGCTGGCGCGTGGCGCCGTCGGCGCCCTTGACCAGCGCGACGAAGTCGGCGGCCTGCTTGACCTCGTGGCCCGACAGCTGGCCGGTGATGCCGGCCGCGCGGGCGTGCTCCTTGCGGCGGATCTGCGCCGCCAGCGCCACCAGGAACAGCGGGTCGGCGTTGCTGCCGTCCTCGGCCGAGAAGCCGTGCGGGTAGTGCTGCGCGATGAAGCCGGTGTTGAAGTTGCCCGTCTGGAAGTCCGGGTGTGCCAGCAGCGCCGACTGGAACGGGATGTTGCTGGAGATGCCGCGGATCACGAAGCCGTTGAGCGCCTCGCGCATCTTCGCGATGGCGTCCGCGCGATCCTTGCCGTGCACGATGAGCTTGGCGATCATCGAGTCGTAGAACATCGGGATCTCGCCGCCTTCCTCCACGCCGGTGTCCACGCGCACGCCGCCGCCGGTGAGTATCGGGCCCGCGGCCACCATCGTCGCGTCGGGTGGCAGGAACTTCACCAGCCGGCCGGTGGACGGCAGGAAGTTGCGGAACGGATCCTCGGCGTTGATGCGGCACTCGATGGCCCAGCCGTCGCGCTTCACGTCGGCCTGCGCCAGCGGCAGCTTCTCGCCGGCGGCCACGCGGATCATCAGCTCGACGAGATCGAGGCCGGTGATGCACTCGGTGACCGGGTGCTCCACCTGCAGCCGCGTGTTCATCTCCAGAAAGTAGAACGACTGGTCCTTGCCGACCACGAACTCCACCGTGCCCGCGCTCTGGTAGTTCACGGCCTTGGCCAGCGCCACGGCCTGCTCGCCCATGGCCTTGCGCGTGGCGTCGGAGATGAAGGGCGAAGGCGCCTCCTCGATCACCTTCTGGTGGCGGCGCTGGATGGAGCACTCGCGCTCGTTGAGGTAGACGACGTTGCCGAACGAGTCGCCCAGCACCTGGATCTCGATGTGGCGCGGCTCCTCCACGAACTTCTCGATGAAGACGCGGTCGTCGCCGAAGCTGTTGCGCGCTTCGTTGCGGCAGGCCGTGAAGCCCTCGAAGGCCTCCTTGTCGTCGTACGCGACGCGCAGGCCCTTGCCGCCGCCGCCCGCGCTGGCCTTGATCATCACCGGGTAGCCGATGTCCCTGGCGATCTTCACCGCGGCCTCGGCCGTCTCGATCGCCTCGTTCCAGCCGGGGATGGTGTTGACCTTGGCCGCACCCGCGAGCTTCTTGGACGCGATCTTGTCGCCCATCGCCGCGATCGACGCGTGCTTGGGGCCGATGAACATGAGGCCTTCCTCCTCGACGCGGCGCGCGAACGCCTCGTTCTCGGACAGGAAGCCGTAGCCCGGATGGATGGCCTCGGCGCCGGTCTGCTTCGCGGCGGCGAGGATCTTGTCGGCGACGAGGTAGGACTCGCGCGAGGGCGCCGGGCCCAGCAGCACGGCCTCGTCGGCGAGCTCCACGTGCAGCGCGTCCTTGTCGGCCTCGGAGTACACCGCGACCGTCAGGATGCCCATCTTGCGAGCCGACTTGATGACCCGGCAGGCGATTTCACCGCGGTTGGCGATGAGTATTTTCTTAAACATGCGTGGTCTCCGCGGTGAAATCGCCTGCATGCGCTGCGCGCACCATGCACTGTGGCTTCGCCGCGCCAGGCGCTGCGCGCCCGTCGTCGCCGCGGTTGGCAATCAGAATCTTCTTGAACATGTTCTGTCTCGTTCAGAGCGGAATGTTGCCGTGCTTGCGCCACGGGTTCTCGATCTTCTTGTCGCGCAGCATCGCCAGCGACCGGCACAGGCGCTTGCGCGTCTCGTGCGGCTGGATCACGTCGTCGATGTAGCCGCGCGCGCCGGCCACGAACGGGTTGGCGAAACGGGCCTTGTACTCGGCCTCGCGGGCGGCGAGCTTGGCGGGGTCGTTCTTGTCCTCGCGGAAGATGATCTCCACCGCGCCCTTGGCGCCCATCACCGCGATCTCGGCGTTGGGCCAGGCGAAGTTGACGTCGCCGCGCAGGTGCTTGGAGGCCATCACGTCGTACGCGCCGCCGTAGGCCTTTCGGGTGATGACGGTGACCTTGGGCACGGTGCACTCGGCGTAGGCGTACAGCAGCTTGGCGCCATGCTTGATGATGCCGCCGTACTCCTGCGCGGTGCCGGGCATGAAGCCGGGCACGTCGACGAAGGTGACCACGGGGATGTTGAACGCGTCGCAGAAGCGCACGAAGCGCGCGGCCTTGATGCTGCTGCGGATGTCGAGGCAGCCGGCCAGCACGAGCGGCTGGTTGGCCACGATGCCCACGCTCTGGCCTTCCAGGCGCGCGAAGCCGATCAGGATGTTCTTGGCGCCGTCGGGCTGCAGCTCGAAGAAGTCGCCGTCGTCCACGACCTTGAGGATCAGCTCCTTCATGTCGTAGGGCTTGTTCGGGTTCTCCGGCACCAGCGTGTCCAGCGACGTGTCGATGCGATCGGCCGGGTCGCCGCTGGGGCGCACAGGCGCCTTCTCGCGGTTGTTCAGCGGCAGGTAGTTGTAGAACCGGCGCAGCATCAGGATCGCCTCGAGGTCGTTCTCGAACGCGAGGTCGGCCACGCCCGAGCGCGTGGTGTGCGTGGACGCGCCGCCCAGTTCCTCGGCCGTGACCTCCTCGTGCGTCACCGTCTTCACCACCTCGGGACCGGTGACGAACATGTAGGACGTGTCCTTGACCATGAAGATGAAGTCGGTCATGGCCGGCGAGTACACCGCGCCGCCCGCGCACGGGCCCATGATCATGCTGATCTGCGGCACCACGCCGGAGGCCATCACGTTGCGCTGGAACACCTCCGCGTAGCCGCCCAGCGACGCCACGCCCTCCTGGATGCGCGCGCCGCCCGAGTCGTTCAGGCCGATCACCGGCGCGCCCACCTTCATCGCCTGGTCCATGATCTTGCAGATCTTCTCGGCATGCGCCTCCGATAGCGCGCCGCCGAACACGGTGAAGTCCTGCGAGAAGACGAACACCAGGCGGCCGTTGATCATCCCGTAGCCGGTGACGACGCCGTCGCCCGGGATCTTGTTGTCCTCCATGCCGAAGTCGATGCAGCGGTGCTCGACGAACATGTCCCATTCCTCGAACGTGCCTTCGTCCAGCAGCAGTTCGATCCGTTCGCGGGCGGTGAGCTTGCCCTTGTTGTGCTGCGCTGCGATGCGCTTCTCGCCGCCGCCGAGTCGGGCCTGGGCGCGCTTGCGTTCGAGTTGTTCGAGGATGTCGTGCATGTGGACTTGTCCTGTGCTTCAGTCAGGCCTGGGCAGGTGCGACCTGGCGGCGGATGTGTTCGAGCACGTCCTTCGCGCTCGCGGGGATGGGCGTGCCGGGGCCGTAGATGCCCGCCACGCCGGCGTCGTAGAGGAAGTCGTAGTCGCGCCGCGGGATCACGCCGCCGACGAAGACGATGATATCGTCCGCGCCCTGCGCCTTCAGCTCCGCGATGATGGCCGGCACCAGGGTCTTGTGGCCCGCGGCCAGCGTGCTGACGCCCACCGCGTGGACGTCGTTCTCGATGGCGTGGCGCGCGCATTCCTGGGCGGTCTGGAACAGCGGGCCCATGTCGACGTCGAAGCCGAGGTCGGCGTAGGCGGTGGCCACGACCTTGGCGCCGCGGTCGTGGCCGTCCTGGCCCAGCTTGGCGATCATCACGCGCGGGCGCCGGCCGTGTTCCTCGGCGAACGCGGCGATCTCGCCCTGCAGCTCGGCCCAGCCCTGCGCGCTGTCGTATTGCGCGGCGTAGACGCCCGTGATCATCTGCGTGTCGGCGCGGTGGCGGCCCCAGGCCTGCTCCAGCGCGTCGCTGATCTCGCCCACCGTGGCGCGCAGGCGCACGGCGTCCACCGACAACGCGAGCAGGTTGCCGCCGCCGCTCCCGGCGGCGCGGGTGAGCGCGGCGAGCGCCTCGGCCACGCTGGCGGCGTCGCGCGACGCGCGCACCCGCGCGAGGCGTTCGACCTGGCTCGCGCGCACGGCCACGTTGTCGATGTCCAGCGTGTCGATCGCGTCCTCGTTCTTGAGCTTGTACTTGTTGACGCCCACGATGACGTCCTTGCCCGAGTCGATGCGCGCCTGCTTCTCGGCGGCCGCGGCCTCGATCCTGAGCTTGGCCCAGCCGCTCTCGACGGCCTTGGTCATGCCGCCCATGGCCTCGACCTCCTCGAGGATGGCCCAGGCCTTGTCGGCCATCTCCTGCGTGAGCGACTCCATCATGTAGCTGCCGGCCCACGGGTCGACGACGTTGGTGATGTGCGTCTCCTCCTGGATGATCAGCTGCGTGTTGCGGGCGATGCGCGCGCTGAACTCGGTGGGCAGCGCGATGGCCTCGTCGAGCGCGTTGGTGTGCAGGCTCTGCGTGCCGCCGAAGACCGCGGCCATCGCCTCGATGGTGGTGCGCACGACGTTGTTGTACGGATCCTGTTCGGTGAGCGACCAGCCCGAGGTCTGGCAGTGCGTGCGCAGCATCAGGCTCTTGGCGCTCTTCGGCTCGAAGGCCTTCATGATCTTCCACCACAGCAGGCGGGCCGCGCGCATCTTGGCCACCTCCAGGTAGAAGTTCATGCCGATCGCCCAGAAGAAGCTCAGGCGGCCTGCGAACGCGTCGACGTCCAGCCCCTTGGCCAGCGCCGTCTTCACGTACTCGCGGCCGTCGGCCAGCGTGAACGCGAGCTCCAGCGCCTGGTTCGCGCCGGCCTCCTGCATGTGATAGCCCGAGATCGAGATCGAGTTGAACTTCGGCATCTTCTGCGCCGTGAACTCGATGATGTCGCCGATGATGCGCATCGAGGGGCCGGGCGGGTAGATGTAGGTGTTGCGAACCATGAACTCCTTGAGGATGTCGTTCTGGATCGTGCCCGCGAGCGCCTCCATGCCCACGCCCTGCTCCTCGGCCGCCACGATGTAGCCGGCCAGCACGGGCAGCACCGCGCCGTTCATCGTCATGGAGACGCTGACCTTGTCGAGCGGGATGCCGTCGAACAGGATCTTCATGTCCTCCACCGAGTCGATGGCCACACCGGCCTTGCCCACGTCGCCCGTCACGCGCGGATGGTCGGAGTCGTAGCCGCGGTGCGTGGCGAGGTCGAACGCGACGCTGACGCCCTGCGCGCCGGCGGCCAGCGCCTGGCGGTAGAACGCGTTCGACGCCTCGGCGGTGGAGAAGCCCGCGTACTGGCGGATCGTCCACGGCCGCACCGCGTACATGGTGGGCTGCGGGCCGCGCACGAAGGGGGCGAAGCCGGGCAGCGTGTCGGCGTACTCAAGCCCCGCGACATCGGCGGCGGTGTACAGCGGCTTGACGACGATGCCGTCCGGCGTGAGCCAGTCCAGCGACTCCAGCTTGCCGCCCGGGGCGGATTTCGCCGCGGCCGCCTGCCATGCCTTCAATCGATCTTGCGCGTCGTCCATGGGTTCCGGATTCACAAATCTATATTCACAATCTTCGCAATTGCGTATCATCTCCGCAAGACCTGAACCGGTGATGGTTTGCGAAAACGGTCTGTAAATCTGCGAAGATTGCGAATCAAAGATGGCAAAGTCGTTCATGGGCGTACGCCTGCGATCGCTGCGCGAGGAGCGCGGCATCACCCAGGCCGCGCTGGCCCAGGCGTTGAAGCTCTCGCCCAGCTACGTCAACCAGATCGAGAGCAACCAGCGGCCCATCACGGTGCCGGTGCTGCTGCGCCTGCAGGCCTACTTCGGCATCGACCTGCAGTTCTTCTCCGAGGACGAGGAGTCGCGCGTGATCGCCGAGCTGCGCGAGATCACCGCCGGCGCGGTGGGACAGGGCGTGGTGCCGCTGGCCGAGCTGCAGGCGGTGGCGCAGCAGCTGCCCGCGTTCTCGCGCGTGCTGCTGGCGCTGCACCGGCGCGCGCAGAACGCCGAGGATCGCGTGGCCACGCTGGCCGCGGGCTCGGATGGCGATCGCTTCGCCGCCGACGGCGCCACGCCGTCGCAGCCGCACGAGGAGGTGCGCGAGTTCTTCTACGCGCGCCACAACCACATGGCCGTGCTCGACGAGCGCGCCGAGGCGATGTACGAGCGCCTGCACCAGGCCGCCCCCGCGCTCGAGCGCCAGGCGTCGGCGGACGCGGCGCAGGCCAACCTCGGCGCGCTGCTGGAACAGCACCTGCTCGCAGAGCACGGCGTGCAGGTGCGCTACGAGGATCCGGATCCGCGCAACCGCGCGCTGATCCGCCACTTCGATCCGGCGTCGCGCGTGCTGCGCATCTCGCCGGGCATCGAGCCGGGCCAGCGCACGTTCCAGCTGGCGATCCAGGTGGCGCTGTTGACCGTGGGCCCGCTGATCGATTCGTTCATCGACGCCGCGGCCTTCACGCACGCGCAGGCTCGCGCGCTGGCGCGCATCGGCTTCGCCAACCACTTCGCGGGCGCGCTGCTGCTGCCGTACGGCCGCTTCCTCGCTGCGGCGGAGGCGCTGCGCTACGACATCGACCTGCTCAGCGAGCAGTTCGGCGTGAGCTTCGAGTCGGTGTGCCACCGGCTCTCCACGATGCAGCGCGCCGACCCGCGCTGCATCCCGTTCTTCTTCGTTCGCGTGGATCGCGCGGGCAACATCTCCAAGCGCCAGTCGGCCACCGACTTCCACTTCTCGCGCACCGGCGGCACCTGCCCGCTGTGGAACGTGTACGAGGCCTTCGCGCAGCCGGGCAAGGTGATCACGCAGCTCTCGCGCATGCCCGACAACCGCACCACGCTGTGGGTGGCGCGCACGGTGACGCACCAGCGCGGCGGCTACGGCTCGCTGCGCCGCACCTTCGCGGTGGCGCTGGGTTGCGACGTGCGCTACGCGATCCGGCTGGTCTACTCGAAAGGCATCGCGCTGGACGACCCCGACGCGGCAACGCCGATCGGCGCCGGCTGCAAGGTGTGCGACCGCGAGGACTGCCCGCAGCGCGCGTTCCCGGCGCTGGGCAGCCACCTGCGCATCAACGAGAACGTGCGGCAGTTCGCGCCGTATTCGGGGAGCCCCGAGACGGCGCGCTGACGAGCCTGACGAAAAATCAGAGCCGCTCGAAGATCGCCGCGATGCCCTGCCCGCCGCCGATGCACATCGTCACCAGCGCATACCGGCCGCCGGTGCGCTGCAGCTCGTACAGCGCCTTGGTGGCGATGACCGCGCCGGACGCGCCGATCGGGTGGCCCAGCGCGATGGCGCCGCCGTTGACGTTGACCTTGGCGAGGTCGAGGTCCAGCCCGCGCGAGACGGCGAGGGCCTGCGCCGCGAAGGCCTCGTTGCTCTCGATGACGTCCATCTGCGACAGCTGCAGCCCGGCCTTCTTCAGCGCCAGCCGCGTGGCGGGGATCGGGCCCTCGCCCATGATCTCGTTGGGCACGCCGGCCACCGCGTAGGACGCCAGGCGCGCCAGCGGCTTGTAGCCCGCGGCTGCGGCGACGCCGGCCTCGGCGAGCACGAAGAACGCCGCGCCGTCGTTGATGCCCGAGGCGTTGCCCGCGGTCACCGAGCCATCCTTCTTGAACGCCGGTTTCATCTTCGCGAGCGTCTCGACGGTGGTGGCCGGCTTCACGTGCTCGTCGGTGTCGAACACGACCTCGCCCTTGCGCGTCTGCTTGACGATGGGGACGATCTGCGACTTGAAGCGCCCCTCGGCGATGGCCGCCGCCGCGCGCTGGTGCGACGCGGCCGCGAGCGCGTCCTGCTCCGCGCGGGTGAGGCCCCACTTGGTGACCAGGTTCTCGGCGGTGATGCCCATGTGGCCGACGCCGAACGGGTCGGTGAGCGTGGCCACCATCATGTCGATCAGCTTGGTGTCGCCCATGCGCGCGCCGTTGCGCATCGCCGGCGACAGGTAGCCGCCGCGGCTCATCACCTCGACGCCGCCGCCGATGCCGTAGTCGCAGTCGCCCAGCAGGATGTTCTGCGCCGTCGTGACGATGCCCTGCAGCCCGGACGAGCACAGGCGATTGACCGCCATCGCCACCGACTCCATCGGCAGCCCGGCCTGGATGGACGCCACGCGCGCGACGTAGGCAGAGCGCCCTTCCGTCGGGATCGTGTTGCCGACCGTGACGTAGTTGATCAGCGTCGGGTCGACGCCCGATCGCTCGATCGCTGCCTTCATCACCAGGCCGCCCAGTTCGGCCGGCTCGGTGTCGGCCAGGGCGCCGTTGAAGGTTCCAATGGCCGAGCGCGCAGCGCCCAGCACGACCACGTCGCGGTTGCTCATGTTCATCTCCTGTTGTACGGCGGCAGGACGAAGGTTTCCCGCATGCCGGGGTTGGGGGGCCGGGCGCGATCGCCCGGGCCATCATCGACCAGCATAAGCCCGCCCGGATTGATCCAGGACATGTCCCCGCGACGCGGTCAGGCGTGGCTGGACGACGGCTGGTCGAGCAGGGCCAGCAGCTGTCGCGCGGCCACCGACGGCGCGACGCGCCCGGCCCGCACCTCGGCGCTGGCCTGCGGCAAGGCGGCCTGCACCGCGGCGTGCTGGCGGAAGCGCTGCTGCAGCCCGGCGGAGATGCGTTCCCACATCCACGCGCGATCCTGTTCGTGGCGGCGCCGCGCCAGCCGGCCCTGGGCCACCTGCAGCGCGTGGAAGTCGGACACCACCTTCCAGAACTGCTCCAGCCCGTCGCCCTTGAGCGCGCTCAGCTGCAGCACCTGCGGCCGCCAGGCCTCGCCGTGGCCGTCGCCGTACGGATGGCCCAGCAGGCGCAGCGCCGACGTGATCTGGGCGCGGGCGCGGGTGGCGGCGTCGGGGTCGATGTCGGCCTTGTTGATGACGACGAGATCGGCCAGCTCCATCACGCCCTTCTTGATCGCCTGCAGGTCGTCACCGGCGTTGGGCAGCTGCAGCAGCACGAACATGTCGGTCATGCCGGCCACGGCGGTCTCGCTCTGGCCGACGCCCACGGTCTCGACGATGACGATGTCGTGGCCCGCGGCCTCGCACACCAGCAGCGCCTCGCGCGTCTTCTCGGTGACGCCGCCCAGCGTGCCGGCCGACGGGCTCGGGCGGATGAAGGCGTGCTCGTGCACCGAGAGACGCTCCATGCGCGTCTTGTCGCCCAGGATGGAGCCGCCCGACACGCTGGACGATGGATCCACCGCCAGCACCGCCACGCGATGGCCACGCGCCACGAGGTGGAGCCCCAGGGCCTCGATGAAGGTGCTCTTGCCCACGCCCGGCACGCCCGAGATGCCCAGGCGCAGAGCCTTGCCCGAGTGCGGCAGCAGCGCGTCGAGCAGCGCGTCGGCCTGCGCGCGATGGTCATCGCGCGTGGACTCGACGAGCGTGATGGCCTTGGCGAGCGCGCGGCGCCGCGCGGGCGCGTCGGGGCCGAGCAGGGCGGCGGCCAGCGGGAGCGTGGGGGTTGTCATGACGCCGCCTTGCGGATCTGCTCCAGCACGTCCTTGGCGCTGGCGGGAATCGGCGTGCCCGGGCCGTAGATGCCCTTGACGCCGGCCTCGAACAGGAACTCGTAGTCCTGCGCCGGGATCACGCCGCCCACGAACACGATGATGTCGTCGGCGCCCTGCGCCTTCAGCTCCGCGATGATGGCCGGCACCAGCGTCTTGTGGCCGGCGGCAAGCGTACTGATGCCGAGAGCGTGCACGTCGTTCTCGATGGCCTGGCGCGCGCATTCCTGCGGCGTCTGGAACAGCGGGCCGATGTCGACGTCGAAGCCGAGGTCGGCGAAGGCCGTGGCCACCACCTTGGCGCCGCGGTCGTGGCCGTCCTGGCCCAGCTTGGCGATCATCACGCGCGGGCGCCGGCCGTGTTGATCCGCGAACTCGCCGATCTCCTTCTGCAGCTGTTCCCAACCCTCGGCACTGTCGTAGGCGGCTGCGTACACACCGGTCACCTTCTGGATGTCGGCGCGATGGCGCCCGAAGACCTTCTCGAGCGCGTCGGAGACCTCGCCCACCGTCGCGCGCAGGCGCACCGCGTCGATGGACAGCGCCAGCAGGTTGCCCGCGCGCGTCTCGGCCGCGGTGGTCAGCGCCTGCAGCGCCGCCGCGACCGCCGCGCCGTCGCGCGCGGACTTCACCCGGTTCAGCCGCGCGATCTGCGAGTCGCGCACCGACACGTTGTCGATCTCGCGGATCTCGACCGGCTGCTCGTTCTGCAGCCGGTACTTGTTGACGCCGACGATCACGTCCTTGCCGGAGTCGATGCGCGCCTGCTTCTCGGCGGCAGCCGCCTCGATCTTCAGCTTGGCCCAGCCCGAGTCGACCGCCCGGGTCATGCCGCCCATCGCGCGCACTTCCTCGATGATCGCCCAGGCCTGGTCGGCCATCTGCTGCGTGAGCGACTCCATCATGTAGCTGCCGGCCCACGGGTCGACGACGTTGGTGATGTGCGTCTCCTCCTGGATGATCAGCTGCGTGTTGCGCGCGATGCGGGCCGAGAACTCGGTGGGCAGCGCGATCGCCTCGTCGAAGCTGTTGGTGTGCAGGCTCTGCGTGCCGCCGAACACCGCGGCCATCGCCTCGATGGTGGTGCGCACGACGTTGTTGTACGGATCCTGCTCGGTCAGTGACCAGCCCGAGGTCTGGCAGTGCGTGCGCAGCATCAGGCTCTTCGGGTTCGTCGCGCCGAACGCCGTCATGATCCGGCACCACAGCAGGCGGGCCGCGCGCATCTTGGCCACCTCCAGGTAGAAGTTCATGCCGATCGCCCAGAAGAACGACAGGCGCGGCGCGAAGTCGTCCACGGCCAGGCCCTTGGCCAGCGCGGTGCGCACGTATTCCTGGCCGTCGGCCAGCGTGAACGCGAGCTCCAGCGCCTGGTTCGCGCCGGCCTCCTGCATGTGATAGCCGGAGATGGAGATCGAGTTGAACTTCGGCATCTTCTGCGCCGTGTACTCGATGATGTCGCCGATGATGCGCATCGAGGGCTCGGGCGGGAAGATGTACGTGTTGCGAACCATGAACTCCTTGAGGATGTCGTTCTGGATGGTTCCGGACAGCTTGTCCTGCGGCACGCCCTGTTCCTCGGCGGCCACCACGTAGCCGGCGAGCACCGGCAGCACGGCGCCGTTCATCGTCATGGAGACGCTGACCTGGTCGAGCGGGATGCCGTCGAACAGGATCTTCATGTCCTCCACCGAGTCGATGGCCACGCCGGCCTTGCCGACGTCGCCCGTCACGCGCGGATGGTCGGAGTCGTAGCCGCGGTGCGTGGCGAGGTCGAACGCGACGCTGACGCCCTGCGCACCGGCGGCCAGCGCCTGGCGGTAGAACGCGTTCGATTCCTCGGCGGTGGAGAAGCCCGCGTACTGGCGGATCGTCCACGGCCGCACCGCGTACATGGTGGGCTGCGGGCCGCGCACGAAGGGGGCGAAGCCAGGCAGGGTGTCGGCGTGGGGCAGGCCGGCGACGTCGGCGGCGGTGTACAGCGGCTTGACGACGATGCCGTCGGGCGTGTGCCAGTCGAGCTGGCTGACGTCGCCCCCGGGCGCGGACTTGGCGGCGGCGCGTTGCCACTGGGCCAACGATGCAGCGGGGAATTCGGGCGCGGGGGTGGCCGGGTCGGCTTTCGGCGGTGTGGGATGCGCCATGAAACGGGTCTCCTGTCGGCTCGTCGCCATGATACGTGGGTGCTAGCCCACCTTCTCGGCCGCGCCGTGACGCCAGGGCGGTCAGCTTGCGGAAAGTCTGGCGACAGAATTTTCAGGTGAAGCCGATGCGACAGGTAACCGATAGCTCCTGTGTACTCGCGCCGAGCCGTTGCGTGGGCACTTGCATGGAACCTGGAGAACGCATGAACTCGCTCAGAAACCTTCGAATCGGACCGCGCCTGGGCGTCGCCTTCGCCATGCTGCTGCTGGCACTGTGCGGGGTGGCCGGCTTCGGCGCCCTGCAGACCGCCAAGGTCAACGACAACGTCATCGACATCGGCACCAACTGGATGGCCAGCGTCGAGTTCCTGGGCGACATGCGCGGCGTGGCCAACGACATCCGCCGCACCACGCTGCGCATCACGCTGGAGGCCGACGAGCAGGCGCGCAAGCCGCTGCTGGCCAAGCACGACGACCTTTTGGCGACGCAGTTCCCGGTCGTCCTGCAGGCCTATGCCAAGACCGTGACCTCGCCCGAGGAAATGAAGTTGTTCGAGGCCATCAAGGCCACCTGGGCCGCGTATGTCGTGGAGGACAAGAAGATCCTCGACCTCGTGGCGGCCGGCGACGCCAGCTTCGCGGACGCCCGCAAGCAGGCCGTGGGCCCGTCCGGCGAAGCGTTCAACGCCTTCATGGCGGCGATCAAGGAAGACATGGTGCTCAACGTCAACGGCGGCCAGGACGCGATCCAGGCCGCTGCCGCCACCTACCGCAACGCGCTGATCCTCGACGGCACGGCCGTGGCCATCGCCGTGGTGCTGGGCGTGCTGCTGGCCGTGGCCATCACACGCTCCATCGTCGGGCCCATCGAACAGGCGGTGAAGCTGGCCGACACCGTGGCGCGCGGCGACCTCACCTCGCGCATAGCCGCGGGCGGCAGCGACGAACCGGCGCGCCTGCTGGCGGCGCTCGCGCGCATGAACGACAGCCTGGTGGGCATCGTCGGCCAGGTGCGCGTGGCCAGTGACAGCATCGCCACCGGCTCCTCGCAGATCGCCACGGGCAACGCCGACCTGAGCCAGCGCACGGAGGAGCAGGCCTCCAACCTGCAGCAGACGGCCGCGTCGATGGAGGAGCTCTCGTCGACCGTGCGCAACAACGCCGACACCGCGCGCCAGGCCGCGACGCTCGCCGGCACGGCCAGCGCGGCCGCGCAGCGCGGCGGCGCCGTCGTGGGCCAGGTGGTGGGCACGATGGACCAGATCAACGGCAGCTCGAAGAAGATCGCCGACATCATCGGCGTGATCGACGGCATCGCCTTCCAGACCAACATCCTGGCGCTGAACGCCGCGGTGGAGGCGGCGCGTGCCGGCGAGCAGGGCCGCGGCTTCGCGGTGGTGGCGAGCGAGGTTCGCAGCCTGGCGCAGCGCAGCGCCGAGGCGGCCAAGCAGATCAAGGTGCTCATCACCGAGAGCGTCGAGCGCGTGGAGGCGGGCAGCCGCCAGGTCGACGAGGCCGGCCGCGCGATGGAGGACATCGTGGCCCAGGTCAAGCACGTCAACGACCTGATCGGCGAGATCAGCTCCGCCACGCAGGAGCAGACCCAGGGCATCGGCCAGGTGGGCGACGCCGTCTCCGAGCTCGACAAGGTGACCCAGCAGAACGCGGCGCTGGTCGAGGAGAGCGCGGCCGCAGCCGAGAGCCTGAGCCAGCAGGCCGCGCGGCTCGTCGAGGCGGTCAGCGTCTTCACCGTGCGCGCCTGAACGGGAAAAAAGGTTCTTCGCCGATCTACGGGGCGCATTGGTTTGCGGGGCGCGCTGGGTCAGGCACGACTCACCGGGGGAGTCTGTTTTGTTCGTGTCCCCCGTCGGCCTGCGGCCTCCTCCTCCTTGACCTCACAAAACAGACTCCCCC